>Ga0065711_1033462_pt1 | contig 25454 bp, 13 predicted proteins | sample Hoacrofraction12_FD_59098 | JGI IMG/M metagenome (GOLD analysis project Ga0065711, IMG submission 59098) | Hoatzin crop microbial communities from Cojedes, Venezuela - Epithelial fraction 12 v2 (version 2) | ecosystem: Host-associated > Birds > Digestive system > Esophagus > Crop | place...
TTTTTTTTTTTTTTTTTTTTTTTTTTTTTGAGGTGTAACTGCTAAATGTTGCCTTGCAGGCTTCAAAAGCCATTTATTTAATATGGCAGATGAGGAAAATCTAAAGCTCCTCCAGTTTCTCAAAGTTTTTGTCTTGTCATCATTTGCTAATTCAACTGCAGTGAAGAGGAGACGTGTTACAGAGACTGACCTAAAATTGGAGGATTAGGTCCTGTGAACATTTCAAACAGCACAGATCACTGGACTGGGATATCTCCATCCAGAATTATTCTTAGCTCCGCACACCACAGTGAAAAGTCCTAATAGTGCTGCAGTATGGAGTTAGCGCTCATTAAGATTTTTTATATCCCTGCTTTCCTTAGGAATATATCTAATTAAAGGTCATTTACCCCCACCTGCGAACCCCTTGTGTATGTCTGAATGAAACAGTTCAAAATTCTGTCCTTTTCTGCTTCCTTTTCATTCAAGTAACGACAGGGTTAAATTGCTAATAGAGGTTTCATGAGGTCTGCCAGAGCCCACTCTCCAACACTTACATCTGTTCAACAATTATTACAGCATTTTTGTCATAAAAAATTCAACACCCTGAGTGTCGTGCTAGCAAAACCTGAAAATTTATGCAGTGAATAGAATAGCTAATTTCTCTGAGGAAATGCAGGGGGAAAAATTACAGATTTAACTTAAATTCTCAAGTACTGTAGAGCACACATCTGACTCCCTCTTTAGGTTTTGCCACCACGTAGCATAAGTAGGAATACCATCTACAGAAGATCAAGCAACCTTTGCAAAGCAAATTTATGCCTTCAAAGAAACAATGTTTAAAACTCAGAAGGGGGCTGTACTGGATTCATCGTTTTACCTCACAAAATCTCATTTAAATAATAAATTATTCAGTTTATTCTCAGGATAGGGTTATTCTCTCACTACCTCTTGCTGTTACAGAGTGAACTGCACCCTTCACAGGGTACAGGTAAACGACACAGATGAGGAGGCAAACAGCCGACAGAAAAACATTCTTTAATCTCGTGAACTTTGTGCTGGGCTGCTTGATGGTTTTGGTAAAAGGCAGAAAAAAAACAGAACCTGCCTTGTTCCTCCATAAGGTTAGGAATATGGATTTTATGCTAAAACTAATGCTGTCTAGTTAAGATGCCAGTGGACTGGAACAACATACTGGAGGCTATAGCCTTCTATTCTCAAGGGCTGAACTCCTACTTCCAGTACCGGTGGTTCAGCCATAACGATAATTGCAGCCTCGATGAGCGGGGAGCTCTTTCAGCATCACAAGAGCAACAAATAAGATAAAGGGTTTGGGAGTGGAGGGGGGATAATTTTCAAACTGTAAGGTGCAAAGAGGACGCTGGCTCAAGCGAGGAAGAATACCACACGTTGCCTTTCCTCAGGCTGTATCCTGCTAGGATGACAAGAGCTGGACAAATGTTGCTGCTGCAGAGGCATTCATATGTGAGTTCAGATGAAAACTGCAGACTGGCTCAAAAGATACTTACAGGCATTTTTGCTGTTTTTCACAAACAATATGAGCACAACAAGCTTATGAAAGTACATGCTCATCCAAAAGTCTGTGGGGGCTGGATCTACTAGACCAGTCTTTCACTTGGGCATCAGAAACCATGGGCACAAGCATCCAGTCATATCCCTCAGGGAGTTTGTAGGGCCTGATTCAGTAGCAGTAGAAAAACTATCCAGAAAAACTTTGGCATTGGAATTAAGTGCTGAACCAAGATTTCAAATAGCCAACATACTCAAAAACAAAGTCTGCAATTTTCAAAATGCCAGGTGATCAGATTTCTGATGGGTTTGGGGTATCCCCTCGAAGTGAAGCATTACACAATACTGGCAGTGTCCAAGCTTCAGCTGTTTGCAGCATCTCGGCTGAAAAGTCTCTTTTCAAAATGGAAATTGGTTCTAGTCCTGCCTGTGTCCCAAATACCAGTGATGTCTGCATAGGAATTGTCAGATTTAGCTCTTACTACTGCGCTTTGTCTGATGTTCAGATTATCGATCTGACTGCAAACATGAAAAATGTGTATGACAACCAAACACTTTGCTTAAATAAGAATAATTTTCACCCTAGAAATCAGCAATTAGTGCCAGCATAGGGTCAGGTCATGTATGCTCTGTGAAGCCTGGGACCTGCAAAAAAAACATTTGCCACTCAGTGTGTTATACTTATAAAATCAAATATCCCAGAATATTTTTCAAATATATTTTTTGATGCTTGCTTTTTCTGTGCAAATATGAATAGAAAAAATGATTTGTGTTTCCAGGCCCTGATTCTAAATAACTGTGAAAATTACCAGTTTGTATGAGAAAAGAGAATTCTCTGCTACTGCTTTCCTTTTTCTCCTTTTTCCAGCAGTGGAGTCAGTACCCATGGAGGATGGTTGGCTGTCACGGGACACAGATGCCAAGTGCTGGCAGATATTATTCCAGTGTCAGAATCTTTTTCCTTGTCAGACTCCCCAGGCAGTTGTGTTAATGGCTCTGGAGCTGCCTCTGGGTCTGTCACGTGGGGCAGCAGCTGATGGGTTGTTTTCTGCAGTGTCCTCCTGCATGACATCTTCCTTTAACTCATCTTTGGTCCTAAGGAATTTGTACACTATTACCTACTTGGAAATAAGCTCCCATAAATTTTGCATTAGGGCTATGATTTCTTCTCAGATTTGCCTACTGCCCTTGGAGCTCATATGCACATTTTCTTCTGTAGCACAGCCTCTCTATAACTTTGAATGCCATGCAGTTAAATTGAACCCTGACAACAAAGAAACATTTGAGCAAATGAAACTATTTACTCAGAATTTGTCTCCTCACCCTCATCACCACCCCGTCCTCTCTTGCCTCTATTTTGCTTATGTTTAGTGAATCTTTGTGAACTGAAGCCAGTCTTCTGTGTTTGTTACTTCATTCACAGGCTAGGAACGAGAGCTTTCTGCCTTTAGGTTGTTCACTGACTGGTTATATGGATTATTTGCCATTCATGTTGCATGAGTTAGTCACTTAAATTTCAGGATCTTAATCCTGCAAAGATTAGCCTGAACTCAGATGGGTTGTTCAGAACACACGTAAATCTTTGCTGCACTGCAGGATTTGAAGACCAGCTCCTATAAAGTCTTTAAGGTAAGGAGCCCCAGACCTGAGCTGCAAGATGCTGATCGTCTGTGCCCCCATCCAGCAGAGAAACCCAAGCATGAGAATAGCTCTGCTACAAGAACCAGATCAGGACAAAAGCACTCAGCAACTCGCACTAGAGGCAGTGAATAGAGATCAGTCCCTGAGGAGAGCTGCTACGCTTGACTGCAATATAAATACTAAATGTAAACAAATATGTAAAGCTAATCCACGTCATACCATCATTGCTGTTACTCAACTAAAATATTTTAAGAAGGAAAATAACGATTAACAAGAGGGAAATTACACACTTTCATGCAAATTTTGAGAAACATTCATTGCAAACTCTGTGAATCTTTCCATTTTCACAGGCGCTTTCAGAAACACAAGGCAGTTGCCCTACACATTCACAGCTAGTAAATTGTGTCTCCTACAAAACAAAATCAGCAATTTGATTCAGAGTTGACTTGGGAGATATACAGAACCAAATGTGTTGGGGTTCTCCACCCCCCCATTGTTTTTGTTTTGATAACAATCTGTGTAAACTGATTTGGCATCTAATACCTTTCTTCCTAACTTGCAAGGGAAATCCCATGGAGTCTATAGGAGTAAAGCAGTGTTGAATAACCCAGCCTTACAGGAACAGCCTTTGAAAGTCTTTCATTCTTGTTTAGTAACAACAGCCAGAGAAATCCTGCAACAAATTTTCTGTTTTTCTATTTAAGAGAAAGAGAGGGGAGAAAAAAGCTTACTTTGATTGCTTACAGGCTTCTCTGATGTGAGCAAGAAGCAGGCCTTGACAATATGCTCTTTTCTTTGGTGGCAAACATGGATTAAAGACAGGCTGTGCCAAAGAGTCACTTCACAGGGCATCTTCACAATTGGTCTTGTTCAACCTAGAATGCAGCCAACTACAGAGCAGAAATGGGGAATATAATAAATGGATTTTGCCCTCAAAACAATGTTCAAGTTGCTGCACCCTCAGCTGAACATCAGAGAAAGATCCAGTGTAAGTGCTGAAGAAAAGGATCTGTCCCAAGGATTTCTGTTGTATCCTGCCCCTTAAAAGAAGCAAGGTTCTTTATACACCTCGTGCACACAAGCAGGAGATAACCACAACAGACTTAAACCAAAGTAAGGAAAACAGTATTTAGTTAATTGTCGTGTGCAGACTGATTTAGAGATCTTCCTCATTGACAGCATGTTCACATAAACTTTGCAGACTCCATTTGCCCCTTTAGCTGTAGATTAATTCTTCATCTCCTTTAAAAAAAATCCTAGTTAAGGTTTTAAAACACTCTTGTTATGCTCTGGATAAAAAAACTTGCATTATAGAGACAAGATCTGAGAAGTCCCTGAAAATAAAAGCAACAGGGAACTGGCAGGTCCCACCTCCTAAATGCTACCTACCTTCAGCAATACACCTTTTCAAATCCATGCATAGAAAGCCAGCTAGTCAATTTGCATTCTTAAGTTACACAGGAAAAATGTTTTGACGAAACGTCTACAGACCCATCTAGCAAGGCCATGTCGTCAAGGCTCTTCTGCCCTCAGTTCTCGTCCTTTTTGCATTCCTATTCTGCAGCCCTATCTGAGCTCTGGAGAGTTATACACAGCCTGTATAGCCAGGGTCACTAAGAAGAAATCCACATTCTCCACTCAAAGTCAGAATGCAAATAACTACAGTAAAATATAGATTTGAATAGACTAAGTGGTGGCATTTTGTATTTGATCTGTTCTTCACATCCTTATTCCTTGTACAAAGTCAGAAGATTTTTAATTTTTCTTTATTTTTTTATTTGATAAAACTCAGTCTTCCTTGCTATCTTTTGTGATCTGGGAGCAGAGGGCAAGTTTTTTCTTCTTATCATAGGCAGACTTGAGCTGTGAATAACTGGCTAATGAATTTCTCTCCTTCTACACAGGCCGAGGACAGACTCAGCAGTATGTGTCTTCCTGTGATAAAGCCATTCCTCGACGCAGCAACACAGACTGTCCTCAGAGTGGGACTTCAACAGTTTCACCTCCTGAAACAAAGCTTCAGAAAGGTCATATTTCCCCAAACACCTCCTGCAGGCTTAAATGCTCATTTTCTTCATATTCCATCCTTAAACTGAAACTATTCGGTCCTGATGCTGAAGTGTGTCCAGGCATGCACACAGGTGTAACGCCACGGACTTCAGGGGGATCGCTTCTGCTGCACGTCCACACAAGCAGCAGCGCAAACAGGACCCTTGGCGGCTGGAAGTTTACCTGGCTCTCCTTCATACTGATGAGTCAGTACAGAGTCGCAGCTCACTCTCATCCTCCCAGAGTATGGCTCTGTTTCAAAAACCCAAAATAGCAAAGTCTGCTGCCCTGCCAAACAGGAGACCCAGATTAAAGAATTTCAGACAGCAGTCTATCACAAGCCCGTCAAAACCATGTATGTCGTGCAAATAGTGATCGGAGAGACAGATCAGGTGACTGAACCAATATAGCAGCGCAATATGTTCGCTACCTTAATTATCCTGACTTTTTTTTTTTGGTGAGAAACCAAAACTATTTGCTTCTACCCTCCTTAAAAAAATATTTAGTGTTACTAAGCCTATGATTGTAAAAATATTTTTTACATAGGATCAGAAAAGGGGAATGTTTTTTTAAATAGAGCTTTTATTTACAAATGTGTAGTGTCATTGAACTGGTACTCAAAAAATAGCCACTATCCAAAAATAGCCTCTCCCCACTGTTCCTTCTGCTGTCCCCTTACCTCCCTCTCCCTGCAGCCCCTGAGGCTATCTCCTAGCTTTTACTGAAGACTCAGCAACCAAGACAAACTAGTACACACAAGGGGAAAAACAGTAGTTAAAAAAATCTGTTTTTCTTTGAAAAACAGTCCTAGCATTATTTTTAATTCTGAGCACAAACAGAAATTTGTAGACGAATACTGGTTCAGCTGGTTTCAGTTTATAACACGGTCATTGAGTCCATATCAAATGTGTGTTTTAGAGTTAAATCCTCTAAGACAATGAGATGAAATAAGTAATCATTCGATAAAAGTACTCATAATGAATTAGATTTGAAAATGTTGGAAAGTCATTGAAGGAAAATCCTTCTTTTACCTTACACTGAAAACATATCATTAGCTTTAATTTAAGTCAAGGTGAGGAGGGGAAGGGGGGCGAGGAGGGGAACAGACATTGCAGGAAACTCTTGAGTGACTATTGTTTAATCCCATTTAGGGACACTTTGAACAATGACATATATATAATGAGATATTTAAAATTCTTTGGTCAATCTCTAGCTAAAGGCTTTTACTGTGGAAAGAATGAGTAATTCAATACAGACTACACAGCCTTTCACATGCTTTTATTCTTGATTTGTTGGACATGTGTAACATAAATTTCAAACCCAATCTATTAATGACTTAAATTGGAAACTGGTTTCCTTTGCTTTACATACAGCATTTCAGTAACAAGCATAATAACAGGTGGATCAATAGATACTACTTGGTGCAATATTTGCAGTGTGTTAACATTAGTCCTGTACCTCTATTATTGAACACTGTGTCAACAAATTCCTGTTTCAAGGAGGATGGCAAAAATATTTTCCAGTGTCAAAGTTATTTAACCACATGAAATGATAAGAGTTTTTTGGGCATTTTGTTTCCTACTAACCTTGCCTATTCCTACTCCTTCTTTAAATAATCCATGTTTTGATCAAATCAGTGGGTAAAAAAATATTTTGCATGAAATGTGTCTGCTGTCAACTCAGATTATGTTCTTTAAAATGGACAGTGGTTCTGGGAAGAAAATCAATTTTTTTTCTCTTGGAGAAACATAAGGAAAGAGAAAGGCACTAACGTAAACACAAATTTAGAAAGAAACCGAGAGAGTGAGAGAGAGAGCAAACGGTTGAGTTTTTACCATTTTAAGAAATTCAGCTAGGGAATTATTCCCAACCTATAGTTCTCAAACACAGCATGAAAAGACAGAAAAATGAAATTTTAGTCATTAGAATTTGACAGCTCCCAGTCATAATATGCTGACATGTGTAACAGGAATTAAGGGGTTCTGCAGGCAGAATGAGCACTAACAATTTTTTAGGCAAATAATTTCTTTCAGCTCCGTGAATCACACAATATTGGAGGATCACTGGACACTTAGAAATGACAGGTATAATAAAACTGTTCTCTGCTTTGTATTCTTTGTTAAACAGATTTAATTCAGAAGCATTAATTACCATCTACCTGGAATAAAATTCCTATGTCACAAATAACCAAAGGTCTATACGATGACCACAGCCACAGAAGGGAACAGCTTGATGGCTGCAGCCAAAATCAATCCTGCAACTTCTTGCCACTCACCCATAAACTAAAGGTCTGTTTTCTCATCGGTGAAATAAAACCACGTCAGTTAGTCCACAATGGATGTTTCATGTCTGAGTAATGATCTCCAGGGTATGACTGCACCAGAATTTCTCATACTTTGAAGGTGTGAATCGCTCTTGGTTCATCTGATCTTTAGGCAATCCACCAAACACGCAACAGTGTGTCGTCATACAAAGTCATTAGGTATATGAGGAAGACAAAGAACATACTTTAGCTACCTAGTGCTACATTTGTGTGTATTATAAAACACTCCTTAAATTATTTTCATTTTTAAAATAAGTTTTGAAGATGCCTACAGGTTTTCTAGACACTTTTTTATCTCTTCAGAAGAACACCTGGAGGTTCTAACCCACAGACTTGTAACTCAGAGCCCATACCCAAGCACCTATGGCATTCATGTTAGCTGTATGTTGGGCAACACCTTGAATCACATTTAAAGGGTTCAGGCAGCTGATGAGAGTTGGCTCAGGCTGGGAAGGTGAGCTCTATTGGCTTGAGCTGTACAGTATGGCAGCAGCTGAGCAACGGGTAACAACGCCAGAGATACAGCAATGCTTTCACACTTCAACATATGACTCATGCAGAATATGAGTGACTCACATGCAGTATGTCATACCCAACAAAACTGAGTATACTTGGGGAAAACCTGAATATGATATGGTGCATCATGCTCTAGGCCCTAATCACCTTGCAGAAGCAGCTGGGATGTATCCCTGCAGCCTCCTACTATATCACTGCTAGCTACAAAAAGAAACAAGGATGAACTCAACATGCTGATTTCAGGACATTTCTCTAGTAGAATCACTGGCATTTTATGAGCAGTACATCATAAGGCTTGTTTCCAGCAGGTGTAGCTTTATAACATCCAGGTCAGGTCTATTAAGCAACAGGGGATGCATTTCTTTGGCAGTAATCTGCCACTGTGGCACAAACAATCAGGGATGAGTATCTGACTCAACAAACAGCTGTTAAAATTCTCCCTTGCCTTTTCTTTCCAAGCAGATGGCACAACCCACCTAGCCTGTACCCTCTGTACTGTACAAGTTCAACAAGCTCTTCAGCCAGTGCAGAACTGGTTCCTAACTCAGCAACATAAATCTGCTAACTTCTCTTTGCATATCCTTGAATCCTGAAGAGAAGATAAAAATATCTCTGGAGCTGACAGTCTTTACATTTTTACAGTTCTGTGTCCCACAAACCACATAAAGTCCAAAAGCCTTGGTCGCCAAATGTTTCCAGGTAGTAAGGGATGAGCCAAGGGCAAGCAGTACTATTAGAAATGTTTTTGGCACACGGTGTTGTTTGCTGTTGGGGGCTTCAGGACTGTCTGTTAGGGCAATCAATAAGCTTAGTCATACTCCTCCATCTGGGAAAAACTTCTTTTTGCTTCGTGCTGAATATTCATCTCTGTTGACCATAAATAAAATCCGTTGTGAAATCTATTAAAATTTCAAAGAGAGAAGTCAGAAATAGTTCAGAGATATGAAATAGCATGCATCTTGTATCATGAATGCAGTTACTCTTCCTTCAGCCCTCCAAACTCGCTATGCTTTTCTGAAGCTTGTCATATGTATCAAGAAATTCTCCTCTTATCTTTCCTCTTCATTCATATGCCAGCATTCTTTCTTCCAGCTGGAATTTATTCTTCTCAAAACCCATGCCACTGCTTGACAGGAGAATTTGCTTTCCGTGCCTGGACCTGAGGAATTGCTATACTCCCTTCTGAAACTTTTGTTTCTATTTCCATCAGTTCAGTACTAACTCTAGATACCTTAACTTAGATGATGATTTAACTCATCAAATCTTCTGTCTTTCGCCATGCCCTGCATGTCTTCTTTTGGATAAGCACTTGGGGAAGTGCTCTCCTCAAAACACACTCCAGACTATCTGCAGTGAGAGAATGAAAGGAATGAATGAATTCTGCTTGAAGTGACAGCATGTATTATGAAAGAAGTTTTAATTTCAGATAATAAAGACTGAACCCCACCCTCCAGAGACCTGTGATAATGAACAGAATCTAATGGTGGCAAAACCCACTTCTCAAAGATACTGCACTGTGTTCATGGGCTCAGCATTCAACCAGAAGTGCCCTTTATTTCTTCCTCTTTGGATCTGGCATGCGTGTGTCGGTTGAGGTATCCAGAGACATCACAGATGCCCAAACATGGGCAGAAAGCCAGGCTGCAGGGCTTACAGTATAAATATATTTTTTTAAACTTCATACAGACCTTTTTTTCCCAGTAAGTGTGTTTTTTGGGCTTAGAAACTCTGTGTTCTTAGCTATTTTAAGAAACCTGAAGGGTGAGAGATGGAGAAGCAGCAGACATGTTGGCAACAAAGATCTCCCCATGAACAGAATGCCAAGATTAAAAACAACCAAAAAAAAGAGGGATACCTTTGACTTTTTCTTGCTCTTCTATCTCAGAAAATTGGCTCATCTGAAACTGTTGGATTCTGGCAAAGATTTAATATCAAATGAGAGAAATAGCATGTTCCTGAAGCAAGGTGATTTCCAAAGTGAGGCTAGATGTGCACTCAGCCTCTTCTACTTGGCAGCTATCATGAAGGGCAAAAAGATTTACCAGTTTTCCAGAGGGTATGTAACAGGGTTGCCCCAATCTGTCAGGAAGTGTTAGAACTCAGTAAGACTTGAAGTGGGACTTAAAGTTACTGAAGCTCAGACGCTCACAATGTCAGGTGTGGATCCACCCCTATCAAAAAAGAAATAGGAAGAAGGAAAAAATGCGAGGAGTCCTAAAGGGAAACTCTTCACACAGCCAAGCTTAGCAAGAACACTAAATAAAGAGGGCAAATGGAGAAGTCCTTGCAGTTAGTGTACGTCAGCTGGTCTATCAGACCTATCCACATGAATGCTGTTTGCCTGCAACAAATATGAAGTAAAGCTGAGATAGGCTGGCCTGTCATCAAAGCGAAGTTATGCATTTTGTATATATATAGAGAGAGAGAAAGAAAGATAATGTTACACATAATACCACACTTAACGATTTTGGATACTAGCTCACAGTTTGTATGAGAAGCTGAGGATGGGATAATAACAGAGGCTCTACATAATGCTTTTGCATCTATAAGATAAAGAAAGCTAAAAAATAGCACTGTGTAGCCTCTACAAAATGGGTCACTACTGGACTAGAAGTAATTGCAGAAGTCCCATTTTGTCTAACAACATTTCTCCAACAGTCTGTCCAGATTTCTGTCTAATCTAATCTATCCATACGCCCATCACTTTGAAAATGACTTGCCATTTTTCACATTTTATTAATCCACCTTTGAAAATTCAAAATATGACTCAGAAGCTGGAAATAGCCTTGCGAAGCAATAATATTAATAATAATAATAATTAAAAGCACATGCTAAAATCTGCACATTGTTATACTATGCAAGAGTTAAAATGCATACTGCAGCTCAAAGATCTTTTTATTCTTTCAAAGAAAGAACTAATGGAATAAGGGAGGAAAAGTTTCCACGGCCCAAATATGTCTTTGCTGAATCACTTTGTAAGGTGTGGACAATTGAGTCATAAACTTTCACACTACAGATGGCTGTGTTTCTTTCATAGTGAATCAAGCTCTAAAAGATCTGTGACACTTTATTTTATATGTTAACTAGACAGGCATATTATGTAAAAAGCACATAGGGTTTCACATGCACTAGTGGTCTCTACACAAGAGAGCATCATTTTCAATATTCACTCATAAAACCAGCTTCCATTTTTATTTACTAACTTTTTTGTGCAACTGCCTGAAGTGAATGTGGGTTTGTACATTCATACTGCTATCAGACCTATTGGAAATCCTGCTGTGTAGAGCTTCACAGATTCATTAAATGAATCTTTTTATATGTCATACAATTTCTATTTCCTATTTTAACATTAAAAAATTCAACACGTAGTATCTTTCTAGATTGTCACCCAATCAAATGCCACCTTAAAAAATTAAAGACAAGACAAGCAACTTGATACATATATGTTTGTGTGTTCCCACATGATAAAAATGTTCAAATATTTTAGACACATTTTAGAATTTTGGAGAGAGTATGACAATGCAGAAATACTTTCTGTCTATCTTAAACCCAATCTCTCTTCAGTAAAAGGCCTCACAACAGAAAGGCTGATAACTGTAACTACAGGCGTATAGTGAACAGTTCCATCGACACTGTAAGAGGTTTAAGAGCTCCAGTAAAACTCCTATTTACATTTTGAGTGCAAGTACACTCCCTATAAACATTAAATTTAAAACCAGATAAAAAAGCTTAAAATGATGCCTCTCTGGCTGACAGGTGGTTCAGTGGTGATGGACTGAAGTGAGATCACTGAGGATCAACAGATAGAAGAAGGATTAACACTTTGTTTGTTTAAACAAAGAACATTTTGCTCTCATTTTTCTGAACCAGTGTAACATTGTTACACAATGTACAGTTTCTAAGGCAATTATGACCAACTGCATACTTAAAACAAAGAAAAATTATAGGCAAAAAAATTACTACAGTCCACCTCTCAAGATATATCCTCTTCTTGCGACAACAGTGCTTCACACAAACCTATAATTTGTTGTACAAGAGGAAATTGTCTTAATTATAAAAAGGACTATATTCACTACCACGCTTCCTGCCAGACAGGGACTAATGCTGGGAATTAGATCCTGCATTTTTTTGAAACTTTTTCTTCGAAGAGTATGCTGCCTGAGCTCTTCTGGAGATGTAACTGTGTCAGGATGAATTACAAATTATTTATGTCTTAGATGAAGCTGGCTAAACATCTTGAGCCAGCAGACAAAAATTTCTTGGAGTTACTGAAGGACCACATTTCAGTCATGTCTCCAGATACATGGACTAGAGTGAACAGTAAAAGTAGGTGGTGGAAAAAAAGAAAAACACAGACACAATGAAAATAGAAATTTTCAACTATCTTTCACTCCTTTTACAAATAAAGCTAGTTTCAAACACACTAAATGCTCCATGCAGAAGATTGGCTTGATCACTGGTCTAAGGTTTAAGTTTACTACTAACACTTTTTCATCTTGAAGTAAGAATCAGATTTCCTAGTACATAACCTGTGAGATACTTAATTTGAATTCTTTGACAATCATTCTCTTTCATCTCCCTGCTTCCCTCACCCATGTATGTATATATATCACCATGAGACAGATTTTTGGTATTCCCTTGCAATACAATACCCTCTCATGCTTAAGTGGCAAAACTTGAACTGTGTATGCTTTAAGCTACCTTGGACTAAACACTGAAAAACTAATGTAACCTGATCCCCAGCATGCCTTCTCAGAGTGGTTGGATTACACAGGGTGCTACTACTTGAACTAGCTGAGAGATTAAAATGGGTGGTAATTTGCCACTGTCAACAGGGACCAGCCATCGAAGGACAGCAAAGAGTACATACAACTGACTTCACCACTTCCACAATTATTTCCTAGGACAGTAAGTACAAGCTTGTGATTCAGGCAGCACTGTGTCCATCCCAGGTCCTGCATGATGGCTGCAGACCCTTGACTCTGGCTCTGCGAAGCAACCATCATCCTACAGATCTTTTTTCTGCTCTTGCATGCAATAACCACATTAACCATATTATAGTTTTTAACACTCTTCCATATTTCTTGGCAGCAAGGAGATAAACAGTGTTGTGAGAGTCCCTGCTAAGTCTGTCTCACAGACACCTTTATCCCCATCGATCTGTAATTTCTCACAAAAAACAAGTCGTTGCTTTTGCTTATCATACGCTTCTGCTGCCGGTTGGTTCCCAATTGAAGGCTACCATTGCAGGTACGGCATCTGTTTTAACTGCTCTTAGATCTTCATTCTGCTGTGGCCTTTTAAATACCTCGAGGCATTTAGAGGTAGTAGATGAGTCATCTAAACCATGGAAAATGTGTTTGATTATGAGGATATAGAATTTTTTCTAAACTATATCTCTATAACATTTGCTACCTGTCTTCAAAGACACTTGAGCCCATTTTATCCAAATAAACCACTGTGAACTGTTTCCTCTTGTTCTTATCTCCCTTACGTCACTATGCTGTTTCGGGTATGCCTTAAAACCTCCAGCAGCTTTCTGTTTATTGCATGTAAGCTCTTTTACATGTGGCACAACTGGAATTTCAGACACTCACTCATAATAGCCTGCTCATTAACTTACTACTACATCCACATCTTTAGACAGATTATGAAGGTCTTGCAGACTAATTTGTCCCACACAATTAGGTCCTGTGAGCTTTGCAATATACTTTCTTACTATGCTTTAAATTCCAAAGAACCTCTTTGGAGGTAATTTGACACATAAAATGCATGCAGTCCTCGGTATGTTTGCCACATGTTCTGCTGTTTCCTGCTATGTTATTATGGCCTTTCATCATTTCCTCTCACCATATCCTCTTGACTATGCTTCTTTCACCCCTCCTCCATACACTTTCACTGAGTTATCACTGCTCCTCAGAGAGTTTCACTTACACTGAGAAGTAACATGTGAAGTAGAACCAGTTGGTTATAATTTAGAGAAGACATTATGGCAAATAATCAACATTTTGAGTTTCAGATAAGAACATTTCCAGGGCAACTTTCAGCTTCTGCTTCTACTCTTTTTTTCTAGCCACTGCTAACTATACTTTTGTCATATTACACTGAAGAAGCCTATTAAAATATATTTCACTGGCAAATTTAGAAAGATTGAGAATGTGTGTTAACTAAATAATGCATTTTCAGAGCAATGGTAGGTTTCAATAGACTTACTCAAGTAGGAAACAATGTGATCTCTCAAGGAATAGAGTACCGAAAGGTAGATGTTATACTGCTCCCAGCAGAATCCTTAAGTCCCTTGCCAAAAGACATCTAATGTGCAATCATCTCTACTGTAAAACAAATGCTGAAGAGGTGCCATCAGTGATATTTGCACAGATTCATTCTCATTAAAGGCTTTTATAATAGCATTCACTCTGGTGTAAACTTCTAAAAATTGACTCCTAGATCCATTAATCCCTTTCATCTGCTGCTCATGAGCTTAATGTGTGACACTGTAGCTAAAAGGACTAGCTTGGTCCTTAGATGAATAAACATGGGAATACAGAGTAGAAGCAGAAAAGTTACATGTGTTTTTAATAGCAGTGGGACCAGTTAAGAAGTGTTGGAAAGACTTTGGAGCAGGAAAGATGTCGGAGCAACTAGGGGACTGGAGAACAGTACTTAGAGTGAAAGACATAAATACCTCTATTTATTTAGTTTAGAGAAATGCAAGAGATAACTTGATTATGGTTTAGCCATGTCTCTAGAGATAACAAGAACTTGATACTAGAGGAATGTTCATCCAGAAGAAAAAAGAAGAGATTGCAAAAATCAATAGCTAAAGACTAAAGCTATAAATCAGACGTACAGTTTTAACAGCACTGAGACAGTTCAGTGAGGTTTAAAGTGGATTCTCCCCCACTACTGCTAGTAAAAGTGTTATTAGATAGCTGAAAAAGTTGATACGCATCTTATCCAACCACAGCTATTAGCTTTGAAGTAAGAATTAATCCAGGGAAGTTCTACAACCTGGGATATGCAGACGAAATTTTAGATTTGCTCTCCCCGGCTTCCAAAACCAATTTTTGGAATTCTTCCCATCCCTGTAGAGAGAACACTTGTGCCCTGTGGCTGTGACACTCCCAACCTAGTCACTGCATAGCCAACAGCTCCAATCCCAGCTTTCTAACTGCCATTAACTTAAAGAAAGGGGGGGACCATCAGGGCAGGGTAGTCACTGAATGCCTACCCAGTAAGACACTACTTCCACTGTTGTCCAACTTTTGGCAGTGTCAAGAACTCCTACACAGCCAGTAGAGCTTCCAAAGTACAATTCAAAATACCAGCATTAAGAACCTGCCCCTTTCTGTTGACTGTACAGAAAGTTTGGGATCCTGATCATACAAGGTGTGATGGCATGAAGAGCCATCCAAAAGCATTCTGAATTGAAACCTCTATGTTTTTCCTGTAACTGTGATGGAAATTATATGTGAAAGAGTGAAAGGAATGTTGCTTCTCTGTTTTCTCCTTAAACTCTTGTTCTGCTGTGTCCTTCTTTTATCTGTCATTTCATGTCTGTCATTTTTTCCTCTCCCTCCTGCACATTGTTTGGAGAGTAGAAAACTCGACTGCGAGAGGAATTTTGGGGTCTCTACCCTGGCGCAGTGGTCTCTGCTCCTGGGGCTATCCTCTACCCTGACAGAGCTGCCCTCGGGTCTGCCTCTGCCGTGGATGTTTCCCAGGGTCTGTGTTGGCACGGCTTGTACAGGCTTCAGTGCTAAACGTCATGTTATGCATTGGGATAATGTTTCTGTGCTGAATGTATGCATTGGCCTAGCTGTGTGGGCACAACAGACAGGATTAGGAGTGTTTTCTAAGGTTCAGCACTGAGCATATAAGGACTGTCACAGGGGAGAGCCACTTCCCAAGGTGATGAAAGAGCAACACGCCATTACACATTATTTAAACACCCTCTGACATCTCCCGCAAATGCATAGCTATAGTGTAGTGGCAAAGTGTGTCTTACAGCACAGCTACAAAAAGCCCCATAGTTTACTGCACTGAGGACAAGCATCCTCAAACCATAGCATGCAGAACTTCATTATTATAGGGATTATGGTCTACCTCCTCATTCATCATCAAAACTGCCTTCCTCACTACACTGCTAGAGGCCAGAGCATAAACTGTTCTTCCATACTGAGGAGTTGGAAAGACCACTCTTTTTGTCTTTGCTTTCCTCTCAGCAATAATTAGCATAGGGGACACCATTAGCTCAGCAGCATTAGAGGGTCTATTTTTACCAAAAGTGAATGAAATTCCCTTTGCCAAAAGCAGAGAACCTGCTGATGAGAGCTGCAAGAGTGTGACGAAGTGGGATGCACCGTGGCACAGTGCCCTAGCCCTGAGCCAGACTTTGGTGGAACTTCCTAACCTGCTTGTCATAAAATTCTTCTATGGGAAGCTGGTAAAGCTGAATGAAATTTCATGAAGGTGAAGATACCTTGTTGACTGGAGTTTGTTTCCAAGATATTATGAACGCAGGATTCAATTATGTGGCCCTGATCCCTCTTGTGCATGTACACACAGACACACTATGCAGACCCAGGGTCAGGATAAGAGTGTATCTTGACTTGTGGGACCAAAGATCCTTGAAATCAGCAGGTACCAAAAATAAAACCTATTTAACAGCAGAAACACTTTGTATTTAACTTCATAGTTAACTCAGAAAATAACTGGGATTTCAGACTGAAAGGCAAAGTTACACCAGCCACATAAGAATTGTTGCTTATTGTTAAAAATAATACTTAGTTTTTCTAAATGTCAATCTATTTATATACAACAAAAATGAGTCACTCTTATTTCACATTAATGAGGAAGCTTCTTAATGGCTTATGCCGACACAAACATGCTTCTATCTTGAAGAACACAGCAACATACAAATAACGCTTCTATTAAAATTCATGCATAATCAAAACAAATTGAATATCCACTTTTATTTCCATAGGGAACAGAGCTATAAAGATTAATGCTAGACAATGATATTTAATTAAAGCTTATTTACTTTATAAGTACTTCCACGTTTTCAAGAGTAGTCTCCTCTTTTGGAACAGGAAGCTGTAATGAGTTTCTGAGCCATCTAACAGTCATAGGTGGAAGAAACCAGTTATGATCACAGCACAGTGCTTACAGCGATACTGACAAACTGTCTAGCAAATTTTTTTACATTAAAGAATTCTGGTGTTAAAGAATTTAAATGCATGTTAATTGACTTCTCAAAATTCCATTTTTTTATTCACAAACACACCTGAACACAATAACAGGAATTCATTTTTATATGCATTATTCTCTCTGATGGCATGTTGTTGTACTCTACACATACTCCATTTCTGAGATACAAAATAAAAGGTTATGCTCTTATGAGTAATAACCAAGTAAGTTTCCTTTCCTCATGCGCTAGTCTGCTGCTGTATTCCAGAATTTTTTAATAAACCGTTTAACTACTTCAGTGAAATTAGAGGAACTAGTCTGTATACGAATGCAGATATTAACATGAGAAACTAAAGGGAGTACAGAAGAAAATTGCACAGAATGGCACTCTCATTCTGCTTATTGAGGTTAAACATTACATTAAGATTTTGGAACACTAATTTCTAAGAGGAGCTTTAGTTTTAAAATGCAAGAATTGTTGGGATAATGTGGCTAATGCTTGTTTCTCATCAGTATGAACAAACATGACACTTTCAGTAACAGTTGTATTAGCCATCTACAGCTACAAGGCTGTTTAAGACACAAATAAAATAGCTTTATTTGGATTGTAATTAACATGGCAAATATCACAATATTCTACAGGAAACAAACATTCCAAATCTATGTATTTTATTTCTTCTGACAACTGGCAAAGTATATTTTATTGCAGAATGCTTTATTGCTTCTTAACTATTCACCCTACACAGTATACATAAAAGCTTAATGAGTATAGCTGCATAAAAACTAATTTTAATGCTTTTAAAATCAATGGTGAACAAAATGTTGTTTAGATTGTTTTGCAAACAACTATTCCACATCTGATTCTTTGAGGAAAAGCAATTACTTCGTCTTGTCATAGCCAATACATTTCTTCATTCTCCCATTTCTCTTATGCCATTCTTAGGAACCTTTACACCAGTTACCATGCAAACAGTTAAATATTTGAGCAAATATAGAAAAATACTGTTATTAAATGTCTAATCAATAAAATGCCACTTCCACTAATAGGCTAACACTGAGGAGGGCAAGAGGAGAAAAACTAAAAGGATTTTCTTTCCAAATTAACACATAGTATATGCAAGTTTGGCTAATGAAATATGTCTTCATGGAAAATTTGCAGAAAATAATTTATATAAAAGGTATACAAAGATCTCTACAAGACATCTGCTATAATCTCAATTTAGCTCCTGATTATGTTATCCATTCTGTGAATAAGCATCAGCTTTTCTGTATTTTCTAAGGAAACATCAAATGTAATCATTTTTTGTAAGTTTCAAGTGCTATAAATCATTGGGAACTTATGTACACCTAATTTATGCAATCGTATTGGTAGTGAGGAAATCATCATTCTTTACTGTTTTGTATCTCTGTCATTCTCTCCCAGCAAATTTCTTTATTACAGCAGGCACCACAACAGTCGAGAGTTCCTCAGCATTTATATTAGTGAGACCAATTTTTTAAGATATGCAATTCAGTCATAAAAACTGAGACCATAGCCTGAAAATGTTAGTCTGTGAATTTCCAAACATGCACGCACACACAGGCACACAAAGACACACACCGCACACACACACACATTTGCTGATTTAAAATGATTCCTTTTTCTTTCCCCTCACCTGCACTCCTGAAATCTAAAAACATATTCCTCCTTTTTAGCAATTTTGCAGGCCACGAGGCCATAATACAGACAATCTCTGTAGTGCAGGCAAAGAAAAAACATAACAACAAGAAGGACCAACCAAATGGCTGAGGTATTGAGATTTATAAAGCATTCTTAACACATGCACAAAAGCCACTTTTCATACGGAGTTGTGATGCATTCTGGAGTATGTTTCAGAAACACAAAAAAGTACATAATACGCAAACGTGTACTATTGTTCATAGACATTCGCTACACACACCTTTGAAGTGTGTGCGGAATCCATATTAGGAGTCATACAGAAACATTACTAAACATGCTTCTGCTACATAGCCCACATTCTCCTTTTACTGCAACACAGCCCCTGTTGGCAGTGTTAGAAACAGGTATTTCTTTAAAAGGTCGTGTTTCTGTCAGAAGTTTTTCCTATTCAAGGACTGCAGTTGCAAGCTGTGCCTTCACCACAACAGAGCAACTGGTTTCGGGGCAGTTTGCTCTTACCACTGTGAATTAGTAACTAACTCCGCCATTTGGAAAGAGGCTTTCGGGGGGCATCTGCTTAACCTCCTTCTAGCTGCTTGTCCCAGTAAAACTCTGCAACATTGCAGGCAATTGCTAAGCATGTTACTTAAACACTTCTATTGTAACAATGTTTTTTTCCTTGAGATGTAAATAATGAGGCAGCAATATAAGCAACAGAACCTGAGCACAAAAATAAAGTCCCAGCCATTTCAGCCAGGAATTAAGTAAAAATCAGAAAAAAAAATGAGATTAAATTTCAACTTTAAGGTAATAAAAGATGGAAATGGAGGTGCCAATGAAATCTGCCGAAACTAAATTTCAGAAGCACGGCTTTCTCATCTTGAAATGTTACACCCATAAAAGCAGCCTATAAAATTAATCTACCTGGAGATTTTCCATGTTAAATCAGCTCAGAAATAACTTTTAAGCACTTATGGCATTATATCTAAAATACATATTCTCCTGTTGTCCATATATCAAAATCTTGTGTATTTTGAAAAATAAGATCCAAGCTGCACTGAAATGTTTGTATTATAAGAAAGAACAGTAATAAAGTATATCACTTTCAGAGAGATTTGACATTTGTAAGCATTCTCTAAAAATTTGCATCAGGTTGCAGTATGGGGGGAGCATGCTGTTTAAAGGTTCCTAAATTCACTTTTTTGAAGAGAAGTATATAGAACAATGAAAGGCAGCAAAAGGAGGCAAAAAGCCAGTGTATCTTTTCAACCTGGACCTGAAAAATGAAATTCCTAAAATGCCATTGTTATGCGTTTTACCCGGAAAGCAATATGGCCCATTCATATAAACTCTTTTATTCCATTTGCTCAAGGGAAAGGGACGTTCAATATGAGAAAGAGAAAATCAGTGGAGTAATTTCCAAAGAAAACAAATCTTTGCTTCTCTCAGGAAAATAATGTGCTTTTTCAGTTTGTCAGATCTGGAAATAAAGAGCATTTAGATAATTATGTTTATAGTCTAATCAGTGTGTCCAAATCAGGTTCTTGTAAAATTTAGCACGATCTATATAATAATATGTGCTAAATCAGAGGTGGGCTGGGTTTTTGTGGTTTTTGGTTTTTTTTTTTTCACCCAGACAGCTGTAATAGGCAAAGGAGCAGATACAAGTGGAGGAAAAAAAAAGAGATGAAGAAAAGATTCCATATATTTGGGTTCTTTCCAAGAACTTTGCCATATTTTGCAGATTCTCAGTTTCCAAATAAAGGTGTCTTAGCCCTTGTAATTGTGGAGATATTCTTGCCTCTGTAAATCAATGTATTGTTGCTAGCCAGCCTTGCAGAAATCTGTCTACAGCCAGCCAGACAGAAACAATAGGAGCGACAATTATATGTATTCTTTTCCCTCCCTCCAAAATTAATATGGTTTTGCCTTAAAATTGCAAAGCAATTTTAGTAAAGGATGTGTTAGTGTTCAAAACACTAAGCTGGACTCAAGCACAGATTGCATTGTAAAAGCATGTATAATTAAAGTGTACAGACTCCTTTTTTTGCCTACACAATGTCAGTTCGGGTTACTTTTATCAACTCAGCATTGTAGACAGGGCAGGGAGACAAATGAACTCTGTAAGGACATAAATTTGGGATGAGCATTTGGATTTTTTCAGGTTTGGATGTTTGGTCAAATATGATGTTTCAGGCAAAGTTACTGAGGAAGGTGAGAAAAAGCCAGTTGTGGACTGAATTGTACCAACCCGAACCACTGTTAAAGCACTGCATGCCAGGAAGGCAGTAACCTCAGAAAATCTCGATTAATGTCATAAAAAAATATTTTGGTTAAATATCTGCATTTCAACCAACATAGCTGAGTTCAGGAGTTGGTCCAATCCTTTTTTTCATTTTTTCACCTGAAACTTTCATTAAAATCCATTTTGCCTTCCTGTTTCAGCTGTTTATAACTCGCCTCACTTTACTTTTCCAAATATCCACCTGAACTTGAATGAAACGTTAGGTTCCAGAATTTAACAACTGTACAAAGGTGGTATGGTATAGCGTGTTGTTAATGTGCTTCGTATTTCTGAAGCTGGAAGCTCTCAGTGACTTAAACATGTTCACTCATGCTTCTGACACATTTATCCACGGAATGGGTTCAGAGGTGGACACTGTTTGATGTGAAATCAAGGTGCTACAGAATTCTGCAGCATCTATAGAAATACCTCCACAGATTTTGCCAAAAAACCTCAGCAGATTTATAATGGCCCTGCCAATGACTTTCTGTTTAACTTGTAATCAAAACAACTCAAACCCAGTTACTGTTTGCATATCTGCCAAGCCTCTCAATTTCAGCAGTAGGCAGCAGACTCTCAGTATGACAGCCTGTCTTTCAGATTCAAGCGGAATCTGCCAAGGCTCCACTACAGAGGCAACTGGTAAATTAAATGCCAACAAGCAAGGACATTCATGTACCTTTACACTCTGCACATGAAGAGACATCACAGGCCTCTTCATTCTAATGGGTGCTTTGTGTGTTTTGGGCTGCAAAGTAAAGACTGCCTGCTCTTGTGCATAATGAAGCCATTGCGTATATATTAGTTTAGCTGTATTGCTCTAAATCTATGGTCACAAATTACCTAACAGGTTTTCTTGTTACAGAAAAACAGAAAATCCTTTTGTTGGTGAAATTAACCCACGGAAATCAAGCAGTGAAAGAAAAATCAACTTTTAAGCTCTTTTCTACCTAAAGACAGCAGATATCATTATATAGCCAGGTTACACCAGAGTCGTTGCCAAGTGTAACTGAAAATAAGAAACATTCAAAATCATACTATCAAATCTTTAATTCTCTTGTTCATAATACAGACAAGCTCTCTGATTCCAAAAAGGGGGATCTTTTTTAAGCCATGAGCACTATTAATGATTCTTTATAGCAATCAGAAGACGTTAATTATATTTATGTAATTATTGACTCTTATTAATACTTACAAGTTACATGAGACTTTTTGATTATTGATAGCTGATTCAGTCACTATTAGCAAGTTTAGATTGTATTAGTTATTTTGATCGCATAACCATAATACAACCTGAGATATTAATACTATTGAGCATAAATAACAGTACTTGACAGACTCAAGTGGGGGGAAAAGCACTAACACTGGTTACTCTAATGGACAGAATAAATGATAGAAGCGTATAATGAGTTTACAGCAGCCAGGTTTAGTGAAATCTATTTCTGAAGTAAGAAGGGGGGGGGAGGTAACAGTTTTGGTAACAGAATGAGGGTAAGAACACATTAAAAATTAACAGGATTTTTTCAGATAATTGAAAGAAAAAGTATCGACATGGGAAACTTAGCTGTTGTAACTCACACGGCTCTACAGTGGGCATTATCACTGTTTCCTGACATGGATTTAATCTGCCATCACACCTATAAATGAAAGAAAGAAGTATGAGCTTCCCAAGAGTTTCTACAATAACAGGAGAGGATTTTCTTTCTTTTTTTTTTAACAGGGAGAGGAAGAGAAATCCTCAGTCCGATATTAAAGTGGTTACTGTTGTGCAAGTGTCTTTTTTATTTGCTATAATTTGGCAGACACAGCTCTGCAAGACTTCAGAACTAAGAAAGTGGAAAACTTTGATGTTCCTTTGACATGAGCCGGTTGAGATGCATCTTCTTTGTAATTGTAGACAAATACTATAATGTTGTAGCTGCCTGGTGCAAGCAGTGAACTATGGTTCATTTTACAGCATCAGTTCCTCCCTTCTCCTCTTCCCTCCAGCATCTGCAGTACTTACCTTTGTCACACCAAGATTTACTTTAACTGGAACCATGTCAGGTGTCCCCAGAAAAATGACAAACTAAAATTAACCTATAATTGTAATATGAGCCCGAAGGCATGCTTTGTGGGAAAGAATTCTCCTTCTACGGACGGACACACAAGGGAAAGTTAGAGGGATACTTGAAATTCCAGACATCACAATTTCATTAATCAATGAGTAAATCAGTTAATAACCGGTCACGCTGTTTTGCAGTGTGACCTAATCCTTAGCTTGAACTTGCCATTGTCCAGTTGTATGTCATCTCCAGGGCCTGATGCAGTGGTCACTGAAAATACCGGCACAGTTCCTGTGAATCACAGCAGCTGCAGCATCAGGGCTCTGAAACCGTCTTTCCCCTTCCACTTATTAACAGTATTTTATAAGTACGTAAGTGAAATCTGTCAATATAAGAAGTGCTTAACTGTGGAAGTAAAGTTATAGGCGCGTGTCCTTCAAGGTTAAAAACTCACTGCTCCAGCAATCCTTGTAGTTTTTACGTTCCCTTTTCCTCTACTCCTTTATTCTAGTCACCTGCCTATAGGCTGGAAGTTCATTGCTGGCTAGCCTGAGACAGGGATATTGCAGCCAGTAGGACAGGCAGCTAAAAATCTTGTGTAACTATGCTATATAAAGACATGCTATCCCCTCCCTGAGGCCTACCTCAGTTAGAACATAAAGTGCAAGTACATACAAGTTAAAAATAATGAAACTTCTCCGCTCTCCAGGAGCTACTGAATTTGACTTCTGCAAAGAGATATTTCCATGTAAATATTCTCCCAACCCTAACTTGAAACAACCCAGTTCTGTCTGTCTCTGCTAGACCTGTTGTGTTAAAGCATATCTTTTTACAGTAAAAAAATCTCATGCTGCCCTGAAAAATGATTAATAAAGGTAGCTTTAAAAATACAACAACAACAAAACAAAACCAAAAAAAGACATCGCACACTTTGCACTAACAACAGGGCAATAATTTACTGTTTTGTGCTCTGACCCATTCCACGGCAACTGCTCTGGGGCTGGGGGGAGGGGAGCAGGGTGGTTAAAGGGTTAATATTCAAATGAGAAATTTGCAAGGCCTGCATAATGGAACTGCCACCCTGATAACAATAGGAATTTTTAACAATATCGAGCCTTGTTAGCAAGAGAGTTACAAGCATTGAGGGCAATCAGTGTGTCTTGTCAGTTTCTTTTTATCTACCATCTCCAACCGCCAAGGAACCGAAATGAAGCACTTTGGAATTATCAATTTCAGCCACATTTGCATAACAAAGCCCCCGAGGAAGAGGCATGATAAATGTGAAGGACCCCTCTTGGAAAAGGAACTGTCAACCGCGCCCCGAAAGATTCTCCGACCGAGCGCATTCTCGGGGATTGTAGTCAGCGAAAATAAAATGAAAGCATTAAAGAAAGTCATTCTCTCAGAGAGAAAAATCTCCCCCTCTGCACAGAGAGAACTGGATGAAATGACATTATGCATATGAAAATGTCCAGAAAGATGTTTGATTTATGTATGCATTAGATGCAAATTCCATTACCGCACGCGCGCTGTTGTGTGATTTGGCTCTGAACACATCACTGCCCTGATCAAATCTGATCTCATTAATTCCGACAAGGAGAGAGAGAGGGAATTGAGAAGAATTTATGGCCTGGACACTTGAAAGAAGTAAATTGTAATTCTGTTTAAAGCTGTAGCGAACCTTTTAAACACCTTTTATTATAGAAAAAAGCACTTACTTTTATAACACTGTTAGAACTTACTTAATCTTGTACTTGGAACTTCTAGTCCTCATTTAAAAAAATCTATGACCTTGTTTAGGGGGGAAAAAAGAGAGAGAGAGAGACAGAGACAGAGAGAGAGAGAGAGAGACAGGAAAAAATATGCCTGTCTTAGAAATCCAGCAGAAGCATCATAACAATATGATCAAAGAAGACCTACTGACTATCTGAATAATCATGAAAAAATTCTGCTCTGCTGGTATATGTTTATTTTTAAACAATCTTTTAATATCCTCACATAAAATATAAAATACTTTACAAGTGTTTTTATGGGACTAGATAGACACTGCATGCTTAAAAATGTTATTAATTGTGATCTAGATAAAAATAGCAATGAACACATGTTTTATAACAATATTCCCAAGCAGTGCACTGATGTCAGCTAAAACTGATATGTGTTCCTTTCTGAGATATAGACAATTTAAAGACAAAAAACCCCAGATCTTTGCTAAAAAGGAAACGTATTACTGGGGGGGGG
>Ga0065711_1033463_pt1 | contig 25453 bp, 22 predicted proteins | sample Hoacrofraction12_FD_59098 | JGI IMG/M metagenome (GOLD analysis project Ga0065711, IMG submission 59098) | Hoatzin crop microbial communities from Cojedes, Venezuela - Epithelial fraction 12 v2 (version 2) | ecosystem: Host-associated > Birds > Digestive system > Esophagus > Crop | place...
TTCCTTTGGATATGCTTTTTTTTTTTTTTTTTTTTTTTTGTAAGATGGTTAAAACAAAACCCAGGTCATGCTTTCACATTACGACCCTTCTCTGGATGTCTTTTTTCATGAAGTTAAGAACTGGACAAAAGACTTGTGACACTCTCCACAGGCCTCTACATCATCTGCTCTTGAAAGATATCAATTCCCATACATTTGCCCTCTGAAATAATTTCATTAGCCATAGCTGTCAAACAAACCCAGTTCTGGTCCCATATCAAGGAACAAGTAACAAAATAACAAAAGAAGGAAGAGTGAATCAAAAGAAAAAATGTACTTTGGCTGTAATTAGCAGAGAATATTCAGCAGATGAATATGTACAGAAGAATGCACAGGAATCAAATGCCAAACAAGGGGAAAAGGAAAAAAAGTCTGAAGAAATAAGCTGCAGAGGAGAAAAGAAATGCAGAAGATTCAGAAAGACTTTAAAATTTATAATGTACATAGTATTATAGAATACCTGGACACAATGAAAGATTAAATATTCAAAAAATATTAAAAGCAGTATGTAGAACAGGTATGGTTCTTCATAAATCTCTGCTGTCCAAATTCTGCTTTTCCTCTTCAGGAAGTCTCAAACCAGGATAGATAAGCCAAATGACAGTAGGTCTACATTGCATGAGGGTTTGGATCAGGAGTGCGCTTCTGAAATTCTATTCCTTATCATCCCCACTTATCTTCTTTGGTTCACATGGAAGAGTGTACATGGGAACAAAACTGGGTACCTGTTCAACGACACCAAGCCAGAAGACACACACTTGGCCTGTGTCTGATACAACCCAATCACTAATAACCATGCAGCTTTTAAAAGCAGACTAGGACTAGTCTGAAGAAACTCCATTCTGAATGTGTACTGTGTAGGCCCTTGGTTCTCATATCTTCACAGGGTCCTTTGGCAGCATAGGACTGCAAATCCAGTCCTGCTAGGCCATACTACCTACAACTGCAAGCAGAAGCGAAGAACCACTTTGAAATATAACCCAAAGAAAGGGAAAACTCAACATAAATAGAGGGATATAGAAGAAGAATCAGCTTGTCCCTTGCATACATACATGCATTCTTCTTTACAATGTCTGAGATATATTAATACTCTTCTCAGCAAAATTGTGTATCTATTTTAGTTCTTGTTTGACACAGTCTTTCTCTTATTTACAGATGAAAGAAAGCTGGTCATGGTCTTTTGTCAATTTAAATGTTTCAGTGTGATCAAAATGTAGGATCTAGTAGTGATTTTAAGTTCTCATTTTTTCAAAAGCCTTGACTCAAAAAGTGTTTCCTTGTGTGTTTTATACACGAGAGAGAGTGCGAGAGAGAAAGTGAAGAACAAAAGACAAAGACTGTCATTCAACCAAGGTGAAACACCCAACTTTTTCATCACAGCCAAGTATAGCTTTGGTTTAATCTGATGACACACTGAAGTTGTTCCCAAGAGAAGCCAATGTAAAGAAATGCACCTTTTGGCATCTAGTAAGTTTAAGGAATTCAGTATGTATGTGTTTGCCTAAAGCACTTGAAATTTGTTTGAAAGAGGCAAACAACAGCTTAATAAATTGTGCAGTCCGGTTTAAGTTACAAGAACATATCAGTTCACAGTACATGAACTGTGTCCAACCCAGAAGAATTTCAGAATATGGTCGCAATTGTTCCTCAACTGCCTGGTTACTAATTCAGAGTCAGGGTCAACAGTGGATACCCCTCCACAGTGCACACACTCTTAGTACTAACTCAGTCTCTCTGTGAGTGCAAGTAACGTTCTTTCACAATTAAGAGTGTGTGCAACTGTGTTCATAGTATTAAAGAATCCATCTAACAGTGAAATATCTTTGCAGTGTCTTTGTATTATATCTGCATATGGGTACGGTGGCTTGTGATCAGCCAGTCTGGAAAGGAATAAATGGGGACTCTAAGTCAGCAAATATTACACAGGTAATTAAGGAAGCAGTTTCTTTATGGGCTTAAATCACTATTATGTTACTCCTGTTGCGTGTCAAAGTAGTACCATTGAAATTTACTGGGACAAAACATGAGAAGAGCAATAGTTGATCTCTATGTATTGCTTATAATGTTAGTGAAGTTGCAGTCAATGTTTCACAGAGAATAAAAGTTAACAAGAGGAGTAAGGTGGCTGCACTTCCTTTCAAAGCTTCTGAGAACTGACTGCTATAGTCGTCAGCAACTGCTAAACTTATATTTTACATTTGGATTGCAACAGTGATATTTTTCAAAAAGTTATACAAGGCAGTGGGTGCCAGAGTACATAACCTACAGTAAAATCATAACAGATTTGAATGGGACTATTTCTTTTTCCAATGGACTACCTTTCTATCCCTTTAACACTACTGAATGCATACCTTTAATTTTCATGGCAGAATAACCAAGAAGATGCTTCTGCAGTTTTCTTGAAAAATTATCTGTTTCAGGCAATTTTATGCCATATAGAAAAACAAGTCCTAGAAACTTGGGGTCCTTAAACTCATTGTCTTGCCCATGGAGTCCCTGCCCCACTCCTTGTCCCTGACACACTACTTTTTTTTAACAGAGGGGAAGCTGTTAAATGGTAACAGCAGGATAGAAGGAGCCTCAGGCTATTTCAGTCAAAATAGCGAAGCTTTAAAGAATTCTCATTCTGTCTCAAGAAATAAAATTACTGTTAATCCTCTACTGCCAGATACCCAGATCTTCTGACAGACAAGAGAAGATATAGAAAAAAATACCCAGAGCAGCAGAGACATCTGGCTTGGACAAGGACTGAAAATTCCCTGATGAAGTAGGTTTTAGGAAGGAATCTGAAAGATGTGAGATCTTGGCATGCAAAAGGTCTTGATGGGAGGAGAGTGGGTTATTCCATCTGGGACAGAAATATAAGTGTAGAAAGGACAAGTGCAAGAAAAAGAGGGAGAAAGGAAGGGAGCAACAGCAGAAGTATAAGGAGTGTGACCAGAAATGAAAGCAAATCTGAGGATCACCTTGAGATTCTGTAAGATCTCACAGTAAGATCTCGTTATAGTTCTGTAAGAGTTAACATGAAGGCCTTCAATAGAAGAAGTGTCCTCCCCCAGCCTCTCCACCATCAAGTCTGCTGTCAGACTATATTTGTCCTGCCTAATCCTTCTTCTCTCCCTCTTCTCGTTAGACATGCTCCAGTTCTCTTGGTATTAATGTTGTCTTCCATTTATTCCCCTATTGAAAAGTGAGATTTAAATAACTTCTTATTAGGACAACTCCACTTCAAAATAAAACAACAAAAAAAAAGTCTGAAAATTTGGGAGTAGTAGTTCCCTGCGAACTCAGTGGGAGGCCCTAAGGACTGAATTTTGTTGTGCTAAGAGAAAAACAGTGGCATGATGAATATACTGCTCTGGAAAAAAAAGTTAGAGATCTGGAAGCACAATATAAACTGACTCTGTTAAATAAAGTCCTGCGTAGTCTTGTATGAAGGATATAAATCACTTCTTGCATGAAAAATTGGACAGACATAAAGATCCAGTAAACAGAACTGAGTATTGGGTGGTTTGACTGCTGAAAATCCCACTCATGAAACAGTCCTCAAAGAGCAGTGACAAAGATGATTCATACACAGTATATTAAACTGGCCTTGTAAGAGGAAGAGACCACAGCTGCTTTTGCACATTAGTAGCAGGCGTTGCAGAGAGATTTGGGAGAAGTATTAACCAAAACACAACAAGGTTGTCCCTGATGGGAGCAGAATAGAAGTAGCTAACTCTTCCAAGAAAAATTATGAGTACCGAGGGTTATTTAGAAACAAGCAAATTAGAAGAGACAGCAGGAAAGAGAGGGTTTGTATTATATCCTCATATTGCTTATAATTCTGTCGAGTATAAGATTATGACTAAATAATAGCTTGACAATTGCAAATGCTCAATACACCCCAATCCAAGGTGACTCTGGACATAAAAAGCAACCTGACAAATTCTGCAAGTATTTCAAGTTATTAAACAAACCACTGCAGCTGGGCACCATCCTCACTGTCAGCGCTGAAAAATCCCTTACAGACCAGTATCTCTTTCATAGACTATTAAGAAGCTTTGATAGTATAGCATGGTCCTTACAACACAAAACCAGCTGTGGCAAACAGAACAACTCCATGGTATTATCACATCTTCCCAAATGGTACAAGTTGTCAAGGCCTTACCTATGGCCCCTTGGCACATTGGTGATTCCAGTAATATGGATTCTACATTCATTCTGGATAAAGCTCCTTATTACATACAGTAATCATGCTTAGGATCAAGGAGCACACAGTGTGGTGACAGCAAGAAAGAGACTGACAGAATTTGAGCAAGGTTAGAGGTTTATTGCCCTTTGAAGAGGTGAATGTCTGACAGGCAAATAAATTAATCACGTGAGAACAAGCAACACTGTCCACAATTAACTATATTCAAGAACCAAGAAAGACTTTGTATGAGTGTGAAGGAAGATATGTGTCATGTAAACATTGTATTTGGACTACAAATATGTCCCATGCATAGCTACATCAACACATATTTTAGAACTCATATTATGGACTAACAGCGTGTATTGCTAAGCCCAGTGCCTATTAGAGAGCTGACTCTTACACAAAGAATCTTTGACAACCCTGCTTATCCACTGTGTTGATAGCAATCATTAAAAGCCATACGATTCTGTGGCCTTCTCCATTTCAAGAATTCCTCAAGGAAAAGAATCCATGCAAGTTATCTACTATAAATGCTCATCACCAATCAACAGAGCAGATGCATGGGCCCTTGTATAGCACACCGGTAAAGCTGAAACTACAGAGGAAAATGCCAAAGTATATGCTTGGATGATCACTGAACACAAGAAAAATCATAATCTGTCTACAGATATTTACCCAGCAGAGGAGTATGAAGAATGGATACAGTGAACACTCATTGGAAATTACTTATTCAATATTAATACAGTAATTATTATTAAATATTCTTAACCTATTGTTTTCTCCTAGTGGGAAATTTTAAGGAAATCAGTCTTCTATTTCTTCTATGTATACAAACTCAGAATGTTCTAAAATAAAATAAATAAAAGTGTGTATTTTTGAAAGTCCTGGGCAACAAAGGGGTTCTTTTTGGTGAATATAGGAGGCCTCAGACATAAGTTAACTAAAGCTAGCAGAAGGAATCTGAAGTCAGCTCCACATATCCACATCACGAGGCAGCTTCAGTCTGAAGGAGGAAGAAAATACAAGCACTCTTCATTAAAGCTGTTGTGGCTGTAGGGGTCTAAAGGCAAAGCAACATGGTTAGAAAGGGGTGAAATCTTGCACAAGATCAAGTTAAACAAAAAAACAACAAAGATGCTCTTGCCTACAAAGTGCCTTCATGCCATCTGCTGGCTGCCTGTTCTCAGGCTTGAAGAGAGAATAAGTACTGTCAAAGTAACGGTAAGGAGGTAGAGGGGAGGAGGACTCCCAGCTCACATATCCAAATTTCATCTCTGAAAAAAAAAAACCCAAAACATATAGCTTCTTTGTTAGTATCCCCTTATGGCATCTAATATAAAACGGGAAAAACAGTAAGGTTTCTACTACTTCAGTCTCCTTCTCTTAATGCACATACTTCCCTGTGCTCCATGATTACCTCTCTGTTAACACTGATATAAAGGAGGTGTTTAACATGACATTGACTTTCCGTGTTAAATGACACAATAAATAATATTATTGAGAGTGGAGTTATAACCTATAAGAGTTGTGAGGCACTAGAACAGGTTACCCAGAGAAGCTGTGGATGGCCCCTCCCTGGAAGTGTTCAAGGCCAGACTGGGTGGGGCTTAGGGCACCCTGGTCTAGAGGAAGGTGTCCCTGCCCACAGCAGGAGAGGGTCAGAACTAGATGATCTATAAGGTCACTTCCAGTTCGAATCATTCTATAATTCTATGCTTTAATTTACATGGACAATTAGCCATGGTATAATAGAAATGGGTAAAAAAAACAGTCCTGTCTGAAGAGCTAAAGAAACTTCACAGTCTGACAAACAATAAGTTTCATATTTTGTATTTTGCTAATTTATTGCTGGAAAGGTTAGGTTTGTTATGTTTCTCTCTAGACTTCATTAAACAAGCAGAAGCAAACAATTGGTGCCATTAGCACTAAGCAGAGGTTGATCTCGACGAGAAAGTATCATAGGAACCTAACCCTCACACTCAGCAAAGCAAGGTGTATGTTTCATTTGCAGCATGTTTCCTCAGACTGCACTGCGTCACTCTACTCTTCAAAGAGGTGTTAATTATCTTTAACAAAAGGAAAAATGTCCATGCATTACACTATTCATGGACACAAGACAGATCATGCCTGACAGTGTGTCACCATCTCAGGAATCACCTATTATTCTTTTCTTTTCTGTATATGATGTACCAGCCACCACTAAACAAGTGAGTCGTTGCAAAAACTTCAACATTTTATATGTCACTTTTCCCCGCTTCTGTGAATATGTGGGCTGAATAGTTAACCTCCACTGGCTTATTCACTGCTAGAAATTGGGCTACTTAAATATGTGGATTTAAGGACACTGGAAGACACTTTTTAAACTTTATTTATCGAAACAACTAATTTTTTATGACATCTATTTGCTGCACATGTTTACTGCCTATTTGATTCATTCTTATTTTCTTCTGTAAATACATTGCTTACAAAAAAACAGCATTTAAGTACTAACCCGGTGCAACCTATATACAAACATCACTTTATATATAAGTCATTGTGTTATGGAGTATATTTACAAGAACAGAACATGGCAGAATTTTGTTTCATAACAGCAGGTTATGAATACTAAAAACTTTGACGTGCTGGACATATAGGAAGAAAAATACATATGGCTACTCCTTCACACCAAATATACATGTCCAGATCAAGGTCATAGCAGTTCCATTGCCTCCTTCTGTGCCTACTTCACTAGCACACAAGCAGCTGCCTGAGAGGACAGTGGGTTGAGCCAGTTTGACTCAGATTTTTGTATGGCTTTATGTCACTGTTGCAGCTGGCAAGAAGATGTTCACAGCTCATTAGGAGTTCCTTCAAGTCATAGGAAGAGCTATATGGGAGAAGCTAGCTGAGTATTGAAGTGATTGATTCTAAACAGACTAAAACCTTCCATAACCACCGAATCTTGCAAAGGTTGCATAATTTTCAACTGTTAAATCAAGCACTGAGAACTGTCCATGCTGACGCTGACTTGTTGACAGCAGAGACCAACCTGAACACTCTATAACCTATACAAAAATTTCAGTCTCATCCTCAAAGAGACTTTTTAAACTGAAGACTTCTAGAGGTGTCAGCTGTCACTAGCATTAATTTTGACAGTTCCAGACATCCATGTGATTCAGGTGAACATATCCTGTGAACATTGCTATGGTCTGAATAGAAGAACTAGTTATTCATCGTGACCTGGTGCTTCAATACCTCACAGCTGCCTGCATGATGTTACTGCTTTAACATCCAAAAGCGTGTTCTGTCTGAAAGGTGCATTTTAGCTCTTTAATATTTAAACAAACCAAATAGACATCTTTAATCTTTCTCTCGAATGCTGCATAGAATAAATTATTTTGAAAGTGAGACTTATAATAACGGTGTTCAACCAGGGAAATGTAAAACAAATTTGAGGACAAAAAAAAGTGCCCACTAGTTAAGAGAATCCAGAAACAAGTTAAAAATTTGAAAGTAAAATTCTGGTTGTATAAATAAGACATTATATGATTAAACAGAAAATATCCATTTACTTTTTAGTCATTCCTCTCTCTGTGAGAAAACTTGCTGCTCTACAGTACTGCTGCACAAATCTGTGAGCAGGAGTGGCAGTGTATGATTGCACATTGGCTACAATCACCTATCAAAATCTGTAATACCAAGGTTAAATCTTGTTCATAATAATCAGATGAAGGCAGAGGGACTTCAGCAAATAAGGTGGACAGGATTTCATCTCCCCATATCTTTATGGGCTTAAAAAGTAAAGCTTGAAAAAACAATCAGAAGCAAAGATACAAAGCAAATTCAGAAACTTTACTGAGAAGGGAGAAAATATATATGCCCACAGAAAAGGTATGCTAGCAGAAAAGTCAACAGGGATTTGATGCAGAAAAACACAATGAACCTTTTGCAGAGATAGAAAGAAAATGTGTCTTATTATGTAATAGGCTGGGAAATTAAGGCAATTATGATATTTTAGCATTTGTAAGAATTAACTTTTGGTTACAGCATTTGAAAATTACACTAAATTAAACATTTCACCCAATGACATTTTTCGGTCATCTTCTAATAAGTCCTGCTCCTAAGCTTTATAGCTCTTCATTATATATTTCCTTAAGGAATTCATATCCCAGAAGGCTAGAGATTCGTAGATATATGAAGAATTTAGAACTGAGAAAAAAAAAATTACATAGAACAAACTCAGCATAATGGTGAGATTCAGAGAATTCACAGTTAAAATTAGACTTAAAAGGAATGTGAGTATATAAGGCAGAAAACCCACCAAGTGGCCCTCAGACATAAGTAATATTTACAGTGATACTCTGTAGTTAGCAAAAGAGAAGAAGCCATTTGAGGACCTGCCTAGCCAGGTTAGAGGAACTAATTTATTTAATTTAATTTAATTTACATTTCAGCTTTTTATATTTTCTCCCTTTTTGTCAGTACTTAAGAAATAGCTGTGTAAAAGAGCTGAGTCATCCATAGATAACCTGCTAATGGGTAAGATGCCATTCAGCTCAATCTTTAATGTAATTATTAATGTGGATCTCAGAAAGCTTTAAAATATAGCTTATCTGTGGAACATGATTCTGCTATGACGTTTGTGACAGATGGCTCTTGTTTTCTCTTCAGAGTAAATATACTTTTCCTTTGCCATAATGCAACACAAACACTTCCTCAACAAAAAAAATATATTTATATGTGAAGAAAAATCATCTGTCAAAAGAATACCTGCAGACGGATTTATATAAAGCAAATGTTCCTACCCTCAAGGAGGTGATGGCATAATATTACTTTAACTCGCCTTGTCTGTCAGTGAAATAAGAAACATGTGAATCAACAATGATATAGTCACTACAGAACAAGGAATGATCCTATTTTAAGCTCAGAATGAAATATTCTTTATTTCATTATCTGCCTGGGAGAAAATCATTCTTTTTTATGCCACAATCCCATACACCTTACATGTAGAGCTACTTTACAATTGAGTTAACATACTTCTAAAAAAAGTCTTTTTTTTAATTTGTTCTCTATTGAAATCTCTCCTAGAACACACCTGTGAACTCCTTGGAGACTGACAAAATAGCATAAAATTTACCCTGCTCAGGGCTGCTGTCTCACTGGAAGAAACTCTGCGGTCCACAAACATTTCCAGGAGGTGCCTTGAGCTCTCAGTAGCCAAGTGGGCATATTAAAGCACACTGAAACAAAATCAGCAAAACCTTGTATGCTAAGCACCAAGTTAAAAATTGCGAAACAGTCAAGAGTAATGGGGCAACTAAACATAGAACACATTAGGCACCAGCTTCCTGCATTTACAGGGAATAGCCCTGTAATAATCACTAGGGTCCGGAGTCATCCTGGCTCAGTCTCCGGCTCGAGGATTCTTTGTTGCAAGTGGAACAGAAGAAAAGCAGAAAGTGCCACTTACAGAGCAGGCTGATGCATCAGCATTTCCTGGAGAGAGAAGAGACACTGGGAAAAGTCTGGTACCAGAGACCTGAAACCAGAGTCCTGCACAACCAAATCCATTCACCAGCAGGCCCTAGGACAGCAGAAGGGAAGCACTGGCCTGGAAGAATGTACAGCATTTGTCCTGGTCCACAACGCTTACATGCTTAAAGCTGGTAGGGCTTAAGCCTGAATCTGAGTTTGTTACTTTCATTATGATTTAGGTATGTACTTGGTGACCTGACTTTTGGCACTTGTAACAATCTAGTCTTAAACAGGTCTATGCATGCCCTAATAGACGTTTGGGCACCAGGGTAACTTTGTTAGTGGAAAGATGTTTTCACAGAAACTTCAGATAACTTCAGGCAAGGCAACAAGAAAGGGAAATTCTTAACATTCTGTAATTCTGAACACACACAATGTAAGCCGAAGCAGAGTCACCTACAGCAGGCTGCACAGGACCTAGTCCAGGCGGGTCTTGAATATCTCCAGAGAAGGAGAATCCACAACATCTCTGGGCAACCTGTTCCAGGGCTCCATCACCCTCAGAGTGAAGAAGTGCTTTCCTCAGACGGAAATTTATATGCTTCAGTTTGTGCCCGTTGCCCCTTGTCCGGTTGCTGGGCACCACTGAAAAGAGTCTGGCCCCGTTCTCTTGACACCCACCCTTGAGATATTTGTAGGCATTTCTAAGGTCCCCTTTCAACCTTCTCTTCTTCAGGCTAAACAAGCCCAGCTCCTTCAGCCTTTCCTCATAGGAGAGATGCTCCAGTCCCCTCATCTTTTTTGTAGCCCTCCGCTGGACTCTCTCCGGTAGCTCCTCATCTTTCTTGAACGCGGGAGCCCAGAACTGCATGCAGTACTCCAGATGGGGCCTCACTAGGGCAGAGTAGAGGGGGAGCAGAACCTCTCTCGACCTACTGGCCACACTCTTCTTAATGCACCCCAGGATCCCACTGGCCTTCCTGGCAGCCAGGGCACACTGCTGGCTCATGGTTAACCTGTTATCCACCAGCACTCCCAGGTCCCTCTCCACAGAGCTGCTCTCTAGCAGGTCCACCCCAAGCCTGTACTGGTGCATGGGGTTGTTCCTTCCCAGGTGCAGGACCCTGCACTTGCCCTTGTTGAATTTCATCAGGGTCCTCTGCACCAAACTTTCCAGCCTATCCAGGTCATGCTGAATGGCAGCACAGCCTTCTGGTGTGTGAGCCACTCCTCACAGTTTTGTGTCATCAGCAAACTTGCTGAGGGTACACTCTAACTCTTCATCCAGGTCATTGATGAAGAAGTTGAACAAGACTGGGACAAGTACTGACCCCTGGGGGACAGCACACAGGCCTCCAACGTGCTTGACATTGCACTGTGGTAGCTGCAGTTAGGGTGATATTTGTCTTTTTCAGTGCAATGCTAGGAATTGTCTAGGGGTAGTATTGTTTGGCACTGTAAATTTCATTGTTGTAGTTAACTGAAATAGAAAGTGGGATTGGATATACCACTACTGTGCACAGAACCTGGCTGCCCCTCTTCCTGATCCTGAGTTGGAAATTAGATCCTTCCAGCACCTAAGTGGTGGTTTTGTTTTAAGGAACCAAAACAGATAATCTGTTCACCCATGATGTGGAAAAGAAGGGATGGGGACCTGTAACATCTTGCAATGGATATCTCAGATTTCTGCTTTTGAAGTTTTCGCAGTTTGTGTGAGGCAGGACCATTTCTCCCTCCACCCTATGCTGTTACAGCTTACGAAGGCAGTGGCTTTCTCTTTAATCATATCTCCACATGTGATCTCTCATTACTGTGGCATCTGGGCCATTACAGACACTCCACGATATGGAGTACTGCTGGATTCTTTGCAGAGCTTTTTGCTACCTGCACCGAGGGAATAAAAATTTACAGTTTGTCCAAACATCTTTGCTTTGCAAAATATTTGCAAAATGCTTGCAAAATGTTTCTTAAATTATTCTGGATAATGGCTGAAAAGAAAACTCACTTTGATAATTTTGCAGTTTGTCTTTTCGATGTACTTATAAATAATGTTTAAAGTTGGCTTTTTGAACAAGCGTTACATATTGTCTTGTCTGAAATGAGAGAATAGATGGACTATTTTCACCTGCAAAATACCTTTGGGTCAAGCAATTATACTACCTGTTATTCTATCTGAAAAACACACAGATGTTGGAAATATTATTTTTTTCACTGAATTTTCCCTTGCACTATTTCAGATAGCATGTTAAATGCTTTGTCTCTATTCCTTTTAGATAGCCATGGCACAGCAAAGCTTGTTATTGGCATTAGTCCAAACATTGCATCGGCAAACTTCTGGCATTCCCACAAATTCCCAGTTGATCTGAAACTCTGCTAGCAGCCTCAGTTCTGTCAACATTTAAGGGGTCAAATATTGACGATTTCGCCTTTCCTAAGGCAGTTGCTCACACGGATGCAGAGCAATATCTTATGTTGTTGTGACCTCTGCTGGAGAAAAGACCAAGGCACATGTATTTTTTGCCTTTTGGGGTTTTTTTTGGGGCAAATGGAAAGCAACAAGGTGCTTTTCACTACACTGTAAACTTTAAAATTAATTCTTGTTACACATTCAGGTAGAAGAGTTATTCATATCTGATGGCACATATCGATGTGAAACTAATGGTTAAGTACTCACACAACCAGGTGTTCGCTTTACTAGTAACACTCCAAGATCCTAGTCAGATTTGGAGCAGCTCTGCAGTGGGAGCCTCACAAACAGTTAAAAAAATCTAAGCTACCCCAAAGAGTTTACGTATGGCTTAGGACATGATGCAGTCAGTAAGTTTGGTGAAGTAAAATGGCTGAAAAGGAAATGGCTAGGCAGATGAAGGCAATAATAATAAAAACATTTTCTTTTCATGAGTAAACTTTAACTTAAATTCAGTAGTCATCAAAGTGAGTACACAAGGCTTCCTTCTGCAGTCACTGAAATATTTACTAAATTAATACTTAAATGCTGGATTATGATCTCTGTATCTATCGTTTGTAATGACAGAGTGAATAGGGTAGAAGCTAAACTACAAGCGAAGTCCACAGTTAGCAAGGAAGAAAGGCAAAGAGCACAATTTCACGAGAGTGTTGAAGGGACATAATTTCATTAAGTTCAGATACTGACAAGAAAAATGTGACATACTTGTCTTTCTTCAGTTACAGCTGATGAACTACAAAGATTAACTATCTCCTAGTTCAAACACTCTGGAATATACAAATGCAAAAGGGATTTTAGCAACCTAATTTTATTTGGCTGAAGGGCACCATCTAATAAAGAACCAAGCTAAAGGTGGGATTCAAAGAGTTAATGACTGCCTTTTAGAAAATATTAGAGTCGTGTCAGAGATATCATGTGATCTTTAAAAGTAAAGCTACCCAGCCTGGGCTTGCTCAGGTAAACACCTAAACATCCCTATGTATAACCAGTGGCTTTTATTTTAACGGTATTCTGCAAAATTGCAGCATGGAAGTGAGTATGGGAAGTATAAGGCAGTGAGGTAAACTCATACGTTAAGTAACCAAATATAATTTTTCCCTCTGACTCAAATGCTGCTCTGAGGTTTAAAGTGGCTACTGTGAGCTTTAAAGTGAAGCAGTAGAAAAAGTACAAGAACAAGAGTACCGGAACTTCTCTCAGATCTTCATCAAAACAGGAATGAAATGCTGGATTCCCGCACATGGGAATGACTTGGAGAAGATTACAAGCAAAGAAATCAGTATCTAGATATGGGTAAAAAAAAGAAAAGGTAATTGGAATTGTTAGGGTTCGTTCATTAAAATGCAGTTCAAAAGAATCTTCCTTGGTTGATTAAATTATACAAGTTGCATACAAACGAAGGAAAAAAAAAAAGAGACCTGCATGAAATGTGTGTGGCCAGTAGGTCAAGGGAGGTTCTTCTGCCCCTCTATTCTGCCCTAGTGAGGCCACATCTGGAGTACTCTGTCCAGTTTGGGCTCCCCAGTTCAAGAAAGATGAGGAGCTACTGGAGACAGTCCAGGAGAGGGCTATGAGGATGGTGAGGGGACTGGAGCATCTCTCCTATGAGGAAAGGCTGAAGGAGCTGGGCTTGTTTAGCCTGAAGAAGAGAAGGCTGAGAGGGGACCTTATAAATGCCTAAAAATATCTTAAGGGTGGGTGTCAAGAGGATGGGGCCAGACTCTTTTCAGTGGTGCCCAGCAACAGGACAAGGGGCAACAGGCGCAAACTGAAGCACAGGAAGTTCCGTCTGAACATGAGGAAGCACTTCTTCCCTCTGAGGATGACGGAGCGCTGGAACAGGCTGCCCAGGGAGGTTGTGGATTCTCCTTCTCTGGAGATATTCAAGACCCGCTTAGACAAGATCCTGTGCAGCCTGCTGTAGGTGACCCTGCTTCGGCGGGTGGGTTGGACTAAATGATCCACAGAGGTCCCTTCCAACCCCTACCGTTCTGTGATTCTGTGTGATTCCGTAATTCTGTGAAATTATGTAAACAAGACACCAAGCCCTGAGAGCTCATCCCATGTGTAAAAGAACGAGGACCTGTGATGGCAGAAGACGACTGCCTGGCAGAGGTGCTCCTTCAACAGCACTGGTTAAACACAGGGCACCTTCCCTCCCGCGTCAGCCCCAGCATGACCATCCCAGCATATGCCACTACTGTTAATATACATAGCTTAACACACAGGTATTGGCAGACTCATGCCTCACAGAAAGCGGAGGGATATGTACCATGAATTGAGGAAATGTGAACATGCCTTCACTGTCCCAGGTATGGGCTGAGTTGTGGAGCAAGGGAGTAGCAGCTGCAACAAAAGCCTGGTGAGAAGCGAAATCAAACTGGAGACTAAGCAAAGGTTGGAGGTACTCTCTGCTGACAGTGGTGCGTCTGTGTTTTCACTGAACGAATCTGCCAGGAGACAGCCCAGCAATAAACAAAATAAAGTTCCTTGTGGCCTCCTTGTGGCTCAGCTTGTTTTTATTTATCTCCTCGTTCTTCTACAGATTAGTGTACAAAGCAGGAGAGGGAGATTTCCTATCTCGGTGCTCTATTTGCTGAATCAGACCAAGCACCCTTTCTGATTCAAGGCAATATTTAGAATATGGGGCCCCGCAAATCTGGTGACCAGGATTTCCAGTTCCATTAGCACCCTGATGTGGAGGGGATGGCTGGGGTAGAGGGCAGCTGCCTTTACAACCTGTGTTAATCACAGGAGATTCAGAAAACCCATAGGAGACAATACTGAAGCAGGAGGGGAAATCGGATGTTAACACATAATGTGCTTTGTGTTCTTTTTTATACCTGATGTCCCATTTTCGAAGCTGTCACAGAATCTAGAACACAATCTGTTTATAGGTAGGTAAATAGATAAATAGATAGACAGATCTATTCCTAGTCTTGCCTGGTGATGAAAGTAACCTCATATTATACACGCAGATCGTGGGCCCTCAGTTTCTCTGAAAACTGCTATTTATAGTAAATTGTCACCATGCCTCAGAGTATTCCACTTTCAGTGCATGTTATGCTACCTTCCTCTGTGAGTGGAAACGACAGAATATTTCCTTTCCACTGTGCAGCAAAGTTCATCTGGGGAGAGGAAATGCCGAGTGCCAAGGAGCTCATCTTAGCACACAAAATTAGGGAGAGCACAGTTTACAATCTGAGAATACCCATCTGCATGATGCTAATCCAGCACATGAGAGCAGCACTGGCATAAACAGAACTGTCTATCTGCTTTTCTACACTAAGTAGGACTGACAAGAAGAAACTGCTAATTTAAAAAAAATAAAAACACTTTCATATTTTTAATCTAGTTGCAGCCGGAAAATAAGCTGATTTATGGTCCACCAGCATCATTGCTATGTGTGGTCATCAGAGATACTTGAAGGTACCAGGCTAGTGCTATGCACTGGCAACAAGAACATGCCTTTAGAGTGGTGTAAGAGATTTTAGAGGCTTTCAGCCTTCGTTGTTCACAAGCAACCACAACGCTTACAAGGTGTTTGGAAAAATGTCATCAATGCTTTAAACACGATTCTTTTAAACTAATGAGTGTAGCTTGCAGACTTTCTGAAAATGTCCTTTATGCAAGGTATCCAGAGCTGTGGCTCTGTCTGCAGAGCAGTTGTTGAGTGACTTAAAAAAAAAAAAGGCAGAAAAAAAAAGGGGAAGGGAATGCTCTTGGGAAAAAGTAGTACAACACTGAGAATATATTTGCTTCATCCTTCTTGCAAAAAAGGAAGAGAGAAAGATAAAGAGTTTGAAATATCACATTTACCTTCATCTGGCAAGAAATTAATCTCATGTTGACTATAATGAAATCGTGCTTTATATTGTCACACTATAAGGATCGAATTGCTACTTTATAGAAGGTGTGCATTAGATTGATATCATCTTACATGGATATTGGAGTTTTGCTAAAGATTTGGCCTTCGTACTTTGGGAACCTCTGACGGTATTTTAGAAGACTTTTTTTCCCTACAATAATTCTATAACACTTTTCTCTTTCTTCTATTCATTTTTCCAGGTCTTAAAAAGATTTCTTCTAGTGGAAAAGACAAGACTCATCCCTCATCAGAGATGCAAACTAATGTTTTTGATAGTCCGTTAGCCATTTGACTCCCTTTCGGCTAATTTGTTACATTAAACTAGTTTTAGTTTGTGGAACCAATCACTTGGGACAAGCACAGGTACAGTTTTGTAGTCAGAAATTCCAAAATTTATAATTAATAGTTTTCATGAATAGAATTTACACTGATTGAAAACTATTTGCTCTAGGAACTATGCTGTTTAAATATTTCCAACATAATTGTTTTGTTTTCTGCTCCAGTATTTTGAGATACTGGGTTTTAACTATTATTGACTACAGATATCATACTGAATTTTTTTTTCTGATCTAATTCCAAGAAAGAGAGGGAAAGAATATTCTGGTTCACTTTTTAGGAAGTTCTTTACAATGGATTACGAATATGAAATACTAAAAACTTCCCCCACAGTTGTGGGGAGCTGGCAAGGACACAGACAAAAGAGTCAAAAGGTAAGTGATAAACATAATTTACTACAAAGCTCATTAGTGTGTGCTAGCAATGCACACATAATAAGAACTAATTTAAGAAAAAATCAACCACAAGTTTTGCAAATTCTCATTTCTTTTGCAATTTCAGAATTAAATAACCAATACTTTTCAAAATGTTGATAACTGTGACATGAACTTCTCAGAGCAGTTTATACAAATACACCAAACATCTCCCAACAGAAACTCAAAGACAAAAAAAAGCCTCAGATAGAGTTTGCAATACTCCTTTTTTAGTTATTTCTCTGACACTTCAGCAGACGTGGTTCATAGCTTTCTATGACTATGTACTGCAGCTGAGATGTTGTGTCTCAAAGGAAAGAAAAAAACTCTGATGTGGAATACAAGCTCCTTTCTTTAAATCTTCGTGCTGAGCAGAATAAAACGATCTGACCTTTGAAGTACCAATGAGTTATATTCAGGTGTTCCTCAGACATGTAGGAAGCTGATAGTTATTCCTACCTTGAATTATTATTAATGCAAAACATCTTTCAGCTCTTTACACTAGGCTAAACTCTTCTAATGATGTAAATACAAGTAAATACTCCACTGAGAACTTTTATACCCAAATATCATAGTAGTAGTACATTTGGGTCCTAACCTTAACAACACTTCTATTTACAAGCTGTTGACAGGATCTGTAATTTATGACAGAGTCTCCTCTCACAACATTCAGACAATAAGATAAAAACTTACTGCTATAAAAATATCTTGGTTCTGTAGCTTTTGTTAATACAGACACAAGTGAATTCCTTGGATAACCTTGCTATTCGGGGAAATGGCCACCTGTCATTTACACAGGAGCTGTACTTTCAGGCTTAGTGGCTGCATGGGATGGAGTATGGCCATGGAGAGACAGCTTCTTACTCATAGTACAGAGTGACAGAAGCTAAACTAAAAGGCGGCAAGAAAGAGGAGGGCAAGGCTGTGAATTGTTCCCTTTGTTGAGACCAAGGGAGAACACCTGGCTGGGACCAACATGTGGCAGCACGCATTCATGGCCCCTGCTCCCTGCCAAAGCAGTTACTGCAGCAGTCAAATCCCTGCAATTTCACAGAATCCAGTTTCACCCAGGGAAATATTTCAGTGAGTGTCTGACAAGCAACAATGCTGGCATTTCAGTCTCAGAAACCATTACCATGGCATCTTAGTGACTCTGACCTGGTCTCCTTTCCCTCACACACAGCCTTACCTTCCCTGCACGAGTCAGCTGTGTGAGGCAGAGCTCATCTGCACAAAAGTGTGGCCCAGGGAGCTGAGGGTCCCACCCCAGCGCTGCAGGGCAACATCGCTGAGCTGTCAGAGGAAGCTCTCCCAGTCTCCTGCTGCAGCTTGCAAAGCCCTCTGCACTAAGCATCTCTGGAAGAAGACTGGTGCTAAAATCACCCCCGTGTTCTTGAGCCAGCAGGCTGAAGCTCAGCTAGTCTACCAGGGACTCATAGAATCATAGAATCATTAAGGCTGGAAAAGACCTCTAAGATCATCAAGTTCAACCATCAACCCAACACTGCCACGCCTACTAAACCATGTCCTGAAGTGCAATATCTGCACGTTTTTTGAATGCCTCCTGTGATGGAGACTCCATCACTTCCCTGGGTAGCTTGTTCCAATGTTTCAAAACTCTTTCAGTAAAGAAATTATTCTTAATATCCAATCTAAACTTCCCCTGATGCAACTCAAGACCATTTCCTCTTGTCCTATTGCTAGTTACTTGTGACAAGAGACCAACACCTCCCTCACTACAACCTCCTTTCAGGTAGCTGTAGAGAGCAATAAGGTCTCCCCTCAGACTGCTCTTCTCCGGGGGAAGACTTGCACCCTTCCGCCTCGCTGTTTCCTCTGACACAATGCCCTGGAAACATCTTTATTTCCACTCACTGGGCAGAGCAATAAGAAGCAAAAAATTTTCTCCCAGTGGTAGCTGATGCCCCAAAGCGGTGTAAGGAGTGTCTCTCTGTGGACTACTACAGCCTCCCGGTATCAGGGGCACAACAACTACATCCTTTCACTCACATGCAGTATAGGCAGTGGGTGCTTACATGTTTTGCCTCTCCAAACTATGCTACAGTTACGTCCCACATCCATAAAGTAATCACAGACCTCAATGCTGAAAGCCACTTCCCAATTACCGGGTGTTAACTAGGCTTGTGAATGCATTAGAGATACCAGCTGGTCTGAAATAGAAGGAGAAAACAGAGAACGCACAGAAAAGTACGCACTCCATTATTAACATGACTTTAATCACCTGAAGGACAGCTACCATGGAGTATGCTTATAACTGGGCAGGTAACAATAGTTGTATAGCGCAATCACACAAAGACATTTTTATAGTCCCGTCTTTATACATCGTAAACAGCAGGTAAAGCAGAGTTTGCCGCTTTCATACAGCACCTTGTGTGATGACCCCCAGGTCATTTTTTAGTTTAGGGACATACTGTTTTTTGTAGCTTCTTTATAACCACTGGGCATGGGTGCTCCTTAAATTATAATGACCTTCTCTACAGGAAAATTTCTAGAGGAGAGTATTGTTTGTCTCACCATATTGCTATAAAATTTTGAAACTTTTTTTGTCCATTCAGTGATGTCACGGAATTAAGACAAATTGCTTATGTGACGTGGACAGCGTAACATTCATAGTGAACTCATATAGCCTCATTTCTCAACAAAGGACAAACAGAACAGATGTTACCTGCTTTTGAAGTTTGTCCTATACATAAGGAGTTGAACAGCCTGTTTATTCACTGAGCACTAGAAAGTGAAGCAAAACATTCATCACAGATAAAAACTTCATCTGATTTTCCAGTGAGCATTTTGTGGTTTTTTTTAAAACAATGTAGGGCAATAAAATGATTCCTTGCATTTAAACCTCTATAAGCTTTACAACAGCTCTAAATTGACGCAGACCTCCATAGATGTTATTATTGTGTGCATTAAACTTGTTATTTTCAGGTCCCAGCTATCACAAACCCAGTGTTAAAAGAATATGTTGTAAAAAGTTCTGTCTCTCCCTTGCTGTGAATTCAGTCAAGCCTGGACTTTGTTGTAGTCCTCTTTCTTCCTGTTCATCTGAGAGCATTGCACAATCGCAATGTAGGACTTTGTCATTGTGTAGGACTTTGTCATTGAGTAAAAACATTTAATTCAACTGCAGAAAAAAGACAAATAGGAGAACGGAGATGTATTCAATAACCATAATTTTACAGTAATTGTAATTTTCACAGATCAGTGAGAAATTGAATCTTTGTCAGGGACTGCAAAATATTTTCAAAGTCCCTCTGTACCAATACACTAATATAGTAAAGTGCACTTTTGTTATGTAGAAAATTATACAAAATACTCAGCCAATTGTTCTGCAGATAGCTTGTAAAACATTCAGAGGAAGATGTAGGGTATGGTAAGATGCACTGAGCCCTGACTTCACTGAAAGTAATTTGACAGTAGAGCTCCGAGGTATCCCTAGCATAATTTGCAGGTCTAACAACACAGAAGAGAGAAAATGGTATATGTGTCCCCAGTGAAAACAAAATATATTCTGTTTCTATAAGCAAGACCATTTGCCGTTATTTGAATCACAGTAAGTATTATTCCTGCTATCAAGACTATTTGTTACCTGTTCAGCACAGTACATGACTCTAGTCATGGAATGACTACATCCATGGACAAAGGGAGAGCTACAGATGTTGTCTATCCGGACTTCTATATGGCCTTTAACACAGTCCCCCAAAACTTCCTTCTCTCTAAATTGGATAGATATGGATCTGATGAGTGGACTGTTTAGTGGATGAGGAAATGGTTGGACGATTGCATCCAGAGGGTAATGGTTGATGACTTGATGTCCAGAAGGAGATAGGTGGTGCCCCTCAGGGGCTGGGACTGGGACTAGGACTGTCTAATATCATCATCAATGATGTAGACGGTGAGATTGAGTGCACCCTCAGCAAGTTTGCTGATGACATCAAACTGAGTAGTGCAATTGACACCCCTGAGGGATGAGACACCATCCAGAGGGACCTAGAAAGCTTGAGAAGTGGGCCCATGTGAACCTCATGAGGCTCAACAAGGCCAAGTGCAGGATCCTACACATGGGTCAGGACATTACCCTCAGTATCAATACAGGCTGGGGGATGAAGGGATTGAGAGCAGCCTTGCCAGGAAGGACTTGGGGATAATGGTGTATGGACATGAGCTGACAATGTGTGCTCACAGCATGGAAAGACAGCTGCATCAAAGGAATCGTGGCCAGCAGGAAAATGGAGGTGATTCTACCCTTCTTCTCCACCTTCATGAGACCTCACCTAGAGTCCCGTGTCCAGTTCTGGAACCCTCAGCACAAGAAGAACATGGAGCTGTTGGAGAGGGTCCAGAGGAGGGCCACAAAAATGATCAGAGGGATGGAACACTTCTGCTGTGAGGAAAGGCTGAGACGGTTGGGCATGTTCAGCCTGGAGAAGAGAAGGCTCTGCGGAGACCTTATTGCAAACTTCCAGTACCTAAAGGGAACTTAGAAGTAAGATGACGACAAAGTTTTTAGCAGGGGCTCTTGCAAAAGGACAAGGAGTCATTAATGGTCTTAAACTAAAAGAGGGTAGATTTAGACTGGATATAAGGAAGAAATTCTTACAATGAGGGTGGTGAAACACTGGGACAGGTTGCCCAGAGAGGTGTTAGACTCCCCACCCCTGGAACCTTTCAAGGTCAGGTTGGACGGGTCTTTGAGCAACCTGATCGAGTTGAAGATGTCACCGATCATTGCAGGGAGGGTGGACTAGTTGACCTTTAAAGATCCTCTCTAATCCAAACCATTCTATGATTCTAAGACTCAAACAGAGGAGTAGCTGTGTGGGTAAGTGGATGAAGGTTGCATGAGGTGCGTTTCTAAAAATAAAGAAGAGACAAAGAATTTGAGCTGAAAGTCTCAAAATATAGGAGTGATAGAAAAAAATTGTACAGAAAGGAAATGTGACTTGAAAACTGATCATGCAAAATTATTGTAAAAATCTCAAAATTACTTTTACCAAGTAACCAGCATGTTTTCTTAAATGTAGACTTAGTGTAGAACATTGGAAAGTATAATACCGCGTCTTGTCTGCTAAGTCAATGTTATGTTATGAAGAAGATGGCAGGCAACTAAACAGAACTAAGCTAGAAAGCATTGAAAACAGAGATTCATGAAACACAGTGATGAAAGACCTTTACTTAGAAGTACCAGAGAATAAAAATAAATATTTCATTTTCAGTCACATCAGCCTCGTGCTGATCACAGGACTTGAGCAACATCTAGTCTTGTTATTGTTGTTCATGTTGGCTAATACATGCTCATCACTGCATATACAGGTGCATTCTGAGAACACTTTTATTGTTGAAAATCAATACAGCATACGGATCTAACAGAAAGTTCCTCAGAATAATTTCAGCTGGTGGATTCCTTGCTGTGTCTCTCTCCTGTTCATGACATAAAGCAATTCCACAGAATTAAATACTAGGCCTGCTAACAATGAGAAAGCCTTTAATACCCACAGAAAATATTCACTACTAACAGAAAAAGGAGTCCTTATTAAGATCTGTGTAGGTAGCAAAAATTTTCCTTTACATTTCAGGGAACCAGACTGCATCAAAACCAGTTTATAACTTCCATTTATTCGAACACCCCTTGAAAAACTCAGATGGATCACCAAATCATAAATCATCTTTAAAATCAGTATTTTCCCTTGTTCTGTAACAAGTCTTCTTTTTTCTAAGGAACATCCAGTGTTTCCTTACTACAGAGCGTTAACAAACTGTGAGCTAAAACATCTAGACATACCAGTGCCTCGAGCAGATTAATCCCAGCTAGTAGGAAAAAGCTTGTCTTAAAAGCGTGGAAGCCCTAGAGCACTGGGGCCCATGCTTAATTTCTGTAAGACTACTGACAACCTTTTAAGTTTCTGGGCTAAAAACATATGTAGTTTAAAAATTAAGCATCTTCAAAGAAGATTTCAAATTAAAAGACAGTTTCAATTACTGTACTTTTTCCACATCTGAAGTCCATAGATTAGAAATCTTATCTACAAAAGCTGAAACAACTTAGACTGCACTTGGTGTACTTTCTCTAATTTAAAATACAAGATTTGCTGCACCCCAGATGCAGACATGTCTTGGGATCCAGTCTTAGGTAATTTGTCCTCTCCGTTAGTAAAAACTTTTTTACAGTCTTTTCTCTAGAAAAGACCCTCCATTGCAGTTATTGCATCATACTTATCTCTTGATTTGGTTGTCAATGCTTAGTGTTTACATGCAGAATAGCTATGCTGGTGCTCACCAAAGGTCTGATTGATATAATTTATTATCTCCAACTGATGGCAGGTCTTATGCAAGCAGTACAAATGTCAAGGCAAGTATAAAGTGAACTTTCCCTTGGTTTGTCCCTCCGGGTTCTGGCAATTGATGTAAAGACCGCTGGAAATTGTATATAGATTGTTGTGTTTTATGGGGACACATAGTCTATATGGAGGGGTTTTTTTATAAACCTTTTTCAATGAGTTCCACAATTTAATTACATGGAAGTTGTCTTGTGATGTCACAGGCTTGTTTTATACTGAGATACAGTTAAAGTTTTTCTACCATACAAAATGAACCTGAATTATACAGAAGACCCCCGATGGAGCTACATTTATTTTTTAGAAGACAGTCTGTTGACTAATTTTGTTGTTATTAGTCTTGTGAGTCTTAAAATAATTATCAAAGCCCAAATTCTGGACAAGGAAATAAAGTCCTAACATAAAACTAAAACTGTCTCACCGGAATAAATAACACCAGCTCACACATGGGCTTGCTTCTACACTGTGTTTCCACAAGACGTATCAGACTAAGGACCTGTTCCACCCTGGACTCTATAGAGATCAGTACAAGCACGCAATGATAAATCCATAAAGCAGGTTATAAAACACATATTCTTATGCAATAATAAGTGTCTCTGTGCCATAACACAATCCCGGTGAGTGTTTGCTGGAAATTATTGCGTAACTGACTTACCTCTATTGCTTATATATGTTTTTCTGCATCGGAGATATTTCTTCACCACTTTGGTTATTTAAATTTATTTATAGTCTTTCAGAATGTGATAAAACTATTATTACCTAGAAGTGGTACTGTAATACAAGTTAAATTTTCTTCATAGAAATAGGCAGAACATTGCTTTTCTTTTACCTTTTTAATACTTTCCCGAAGACTTTAGACATAATCATCCAGCTTTATAAAAGACCCTCGTTTTCCCATGTACAGTCTGATATCTTTGGGTAACCCTGTCCAGCTTGCAGAAGACTAGCTATATGCAGTATTTAAATATAACTGACTCATACACTTTGTAACAAGGCATGTTTTCAGTGAACTGTGCTTCTAAGAATAATGAAAACACGTTAGGGACACACTTTCAGACTTGTAAGAAAATAATGAAATGAATATAAAATGTTTTTCAGTCTTCTAATAAGTATCTTCCAATAAATATCCCTCAGTTTAGTAACCTATTGACACAGATAATGGATTTTGCAAAGCCTTTAAATGCAAGAAGACTTGCAGTGTTTTCTTCTGACACCTCCCATCCTGCAAAAACTGAAGCACACGGGTAACTTCTATGCACATGAAGATTTACAATGAACACAGCAGGGTTCTGCACTTGCAGGAATGTGTTTGGGGTTAGGACCACTCTCCTGTCCCTCAGCATCCTTCATCGTATCACAATGTGCTTGAAGCTCCTTATCTGTAGTTGGGAGGGCCCCTGGACATTCCTGGCTGAGCCCCCGGAAAGCGTGGGTTTCCAGGTGTATAGCCTGGCACTCCATACACCCTGGGCCCCGGTGGCCTCGTCACAGCTATGGTTGGAGGAGGAAGGTTTCCTCCTCTGCTCTGTGAGGGATAGTGGCCATTCAGACCAGGGCCTGGGTGCTGAGGTGCCTGAGAGGAGCCGGCTTCTTGTGGCTGGCCCGTCTTCTTCGCTTCATTGCCATCCTGTTTTTTCTTGTTGTCTGAAATGTGTTTGGAGAATAGAATTAAAAAATGAACATGCAAACCAGAAATTCCCTGAGAGCAAAACTCTGCAGCCTTCAGTTCACTCCATGGTGTGGTGGAAAAATCTGGGCCCTCCCCTAGCAACGACCTGAAATCTCGGGGGCAAAGCAGCTTCATGATCTTTGCACAGTATTTTCTCTCCAGTCCTTTCTGCAGAAACTGTTCCCAAGTAGCTAGATGCACTTGGATATCATCTATAAATAACAACAAAGGTAGCAATTTCAAAGATAAGTGGGCAGGTTTTGAGGCTGCAGACATGACTTGCATGTGATTCTTCCAAAGACAGCAATCTCTAATCTGGGTTTCTCTGCTAATCTTGAGCCTGTACAGGCTGCAGGGCATGTATGGTGATGGGGCAAGTCTAGCAGCGTCCAGGGCAAAGCAAACAGCCTGCAAAATCCTTCAGGACGGACTGAAACCTGCTTGATCAAGCTAGACTTTCTGATAAGGATTGCTACCATACTGCATTCTCACTATATGTTCTCCTAGTGAACTTGCCACAGAGGACAAATGCTGTTCTGTGCAGTTCTGGATCAAAGAAATATGCCAGGAGAGTGCAAGATTTGAACATGACTGGTTTGTGACGGGTAAGAGAGATTGCTGACATTCAGACCAGGCTTTACTTTTTCTTTGTTTTGATTTTTTTTTTTTTTTTTTTT
>Ga0065711_1033464_pt1 | contig 25452 bp, 9 predicted proteins | sample Hoacrofraction12_FD_59098 | JGI IMG/M metagenome (GOLD analysis project Ga0065711, IMG submission 59098) | Hoatzin crop microbial communities from Cojedes, Venezuela - Epithelial fraction 12 v2 (version 2) | ecosystem: Host-associated > Birds > Digestive system > Esophagus > Crop | place...
AAAAAAAAAAAAAAAGATTCACCTGCACCACAATTACTCTTTTATTCCAACTGCAAAAGTGCTTCAGCCGGCTGGCTTTGACGTACTTTGACAACATTAATCTGCTGTTAATTCTCTTCCTTAAATACACTGTTTGCTACTTGCTTTTCAGCATATTTTGTGCTAGGAACACCCTTCTTACTCTTTTCCCAATATATTCTAGACTAAGTTCATGTCACACCATAAAAATTACATTCACTAGAGACAGAACTACTACCTGACATTTGCAAAGTAGATTCATGCCAGCTATTTAATATGACCTGGCTTAAAATTAATCAGAAAAGTATTTTTTCCTCCTAAAAGCATAAGCCGGGGACAGGGGTGTGGGGATGGAGAACACCAAAAGACATTAAGAATCATAGGAAAGAAGACTAACTTTCAGGCTCCAATCTTAGTGGATCAGAAAGAGAAGGTACACATTTCCTCCCAGAAATCTCAGTGCTGCAGCTTTCAACGCTACCTCTGCTACACTGCAAATGGTTTTGCTTTACATGTGAGAATGCTGCAGCATGAAAAATACACCATTCTAAAGCAAAGAGCACACATAGTTTTAAATCTGTTCCCTGTTTCTATCCAAGGCCATAAAGAAGATTTAAATAGCATGACATTTTGTGCTCAATTTACCTTCACAGTCACTGGTTTAATTATTAACCTTCTTGTTGGTAGAAAATGTTTTTTTACAACAAAACTCAACGTGCAGCAAAGCTTTCTGCTTCTTAATTTTATGCAGTCTGAAAAACAGTACTTTCTATCATGCTACCAGGTGTGCTATCTGGAGTCTTAACTAGACTCTGATTTCATTAAACAAAAATCAACAAGCTGTCCAGCTCTTCTTATCAGGCTTGGTTCCCATGACTGACTGAAGAGCTCTATTCCAGATTAACAGGTAGCTACCACAATAGCACAAGACCTGCCCAGAAAATCCTACTCCCCCCAAAAAATCCCAAAAACCACTACACCACAATCCTTTCCACCCCCAAAGGAGGGTATTTCATTCTTTAGCTCAAAGCCAGACAGCATTTGCTGCTTACTTCCTATTAGCTTTCAGTTACAGTTACGTTCCTACACTATGGCTTCTGCCTTTGAAAATCTCTCACCTGTCAATTATATTAAGAGTAAACTACCTTATAAACAAAGAAATCAGAAAACCTGCTCCGGAAAGAAAAAAAAATAAAGCTTGCTTTTGTTTCAATTTCACAGAAACATTCTGTTGCCCTAAGAAAGCGAGGTGCCTATGCTGAACATAGACATGAATTTCTCATTTAGTTGATGCCAGCTAGAAAGCCTCCTACCTATTAAGTCAGTATTTTTAGTCAGCAAAAGCACTTAAGACACCAGTGTAGTGCCTTCACCAAGGAATGAAATATCAGAGTTAAGTTACAAAGAATAAACGTGAGATCAACTAATCCAGCTTACTTAAACGTGGCAGTTTTTTATTTGCATGGTCATGCTTTCAGATGATAGATCGAAGCATAAAACACAACTGTAATCTGAAAAATTTTATTATGCCCAAAAGCACAAATGACATCGCTTATATAACACAGTAATTACACTTTTGAAGATAGGTTTGCAAATCAGCACTTCTGTACTCTGACGCCCAGCCTTCAGGTCCCTTTCCTACTCCAACACAAATCTAATCAATTTAATCCAAGTTAAATTAGTATATAGCTTAACAGTAAAAGCTGTAGGGGAAAAATGGAAGGCGATTATCACAAAAACACTTCCTAGTTTTTTTTTCCTAAATTGTAGAAGAGTCTCAGTAGGCAAGTGGTGGAAGTTCCAGCACATGAGCCATTTAGTAGTTAACTGTACAGAGCATTAGTTAAGAAAACAAAAGAAAACCCCACACATGAAAGTCACATCTTGGCAAAGAAATTAACAGACAAATGAGCAGGTCTTTTCCTTTCGATTTTTCTTAATGATTCTGTGGGGAAGAAATCAAAAGGTCTTTAATGTACATTAAAAAAATCACCTTACCAAAAAAATAAAATTGGTTCCGTGACCAATTAAAGACTTGGCAAAAACTTTGAGAACCACTATCAAGCAGGTAAAAGAACAACAACTTTTTTTCCTGAACTTAATATACTCCCAGTATTCTAACACAGGTCTAACTCTTCATCCTGGGCCACAGTGACTTCATTGGTACAATCTGTGAAGTCAATTTTGTGACTGGATTGTCATAGCAAAGACTCGCAATTACTGAACTACTATAAAAAATATCATGCATACATACAAAGATTTTTCAGTATAATCCATTACTATGAATTGTATTTCTAACTATTTAACAGGAATTAGTTTAATTGCCAAAAAAACCCCACACAATGAGGAGGCTCATGGCAGGCACTGGCTTTGCCATAAGCACTCTGAGGAAGTCTGACCCCTTCCACTTTACATGCAGTTGTTACACTTATCAATGTTTACCTGCGAGGTACATGCCAAGCAGAGATAATCCCCAAAATATGAAAGCGAAGATGATGTGACTTCTTTGCTACAATTAGGCAACAACACAGGACTATAACTGTGCCATATAGCATATATTCATATGACATAACAAGATTTTGAAATGCCTAATCTTTTTCTCAAGATATAGACTTTATACTTAAGGAGCAAAAGCCTCAAAGATAAGTTATACATGAAAAAAAGCTAAAGAAACAAAGCACAGTTTGGAAAGAAAGCTGATCTACTCATGCTGACCTACCGAAGTTACCTGGACGAGGAACATCACCAGTCTGTTTAGTGATTCGTGTATTTTCTAGTACATCACTATGTCAAAAACCTGCAGTTCTTGTCTTTGCCTGACTGTTCTTTGCCAAGCACTCAAATTGAAAGTAGATTCTTATTTTTAATCAGTCAAAATGACAAACAAATATATAGTTAAATCATTGGTTGATGTGTGGCCACTAATATGCTTCTACTGCTTTATATTTAGCCACATTTTCAGCCTTGTTTGGGTTTTGTTCATTTTTTTTAAAAACTAAGGGGGGGTGGAACCCCTTAAAGTTTGAAAGTTTATTGTGTAGACAAATGACAGCTGAACTGAAGACAGCCTGCTTTAGAATTTCTAGATACAAATAGAAATGGTGATAGATGGACTGGTGGTTATTGCAGTCTGAAGAGGCCTCTACAACGTTGTAATCCAATATTCCACACAAAGAGACACTAATGTCATAAGTGAATGAAAACTAAGATCTTTAACCTCTAGTCTGTTCTGTGATCTTTTTTTTAAACAGGCATTCAAATGTCACTTGAAGTAAACAAATCCATTAGTACCCTTAGAAAGTTATTCTCCTTATGAAGCAAGCTAAGTCTTAAAAGTATGACCCTTCGTTTCCACATAATTCAGAGTTATACAAAAACTTTACCATCCTTCCCCCCTAACTTTCGTCTTCCTTTCTCAAACAACATTTTCTTCACCTCCTGACTTTTCAAAATGCAAGATATAGAAAGGCAAGATACAGTAAGCAGTACAAGTAAGCATCTGGAAGGCATGCATGTGGGGGGTGATGACACATCATTTGCCTTTTATTTTCATTATGTATGACACTGCAAGTAAAGATACACAATATATTGTTTTAAATAATCAAGACTTTGTAGAAATTTTCCCTACTTCATGATCTATGCTGATGTTTTGGCATGCATTTATTCTATTTGTTTTTAAAAAAGATTTAAAAATGCTCTGTCAGTCTTTTACACTTACATTCCCAGAAGTTTTGTTGAAAGAGGAGGCCGTGCTTCCTGCTCCTGACCTGTATTGTCCAGGTCTCCACATCAGCCGAGCACAGTCTTCAGACATTGCCCCTACTTACTTCTTGCTTTCTCTTCCCTTCCTCAAGAATATCTGTACTTCTCTCCTCCAAGAACACGTACAGTGAGAAGAGATTCACCAAATACTGCATTTTGTAATGGCCAAAATAGTACCTACTTACAGCAGATGTTAGCAGTGTGACACAAAATCTTGTCACTGTAAGACAGCACAGCAATGAAATTACATTCCTTTTCCCACTGTGGGCACTTCAATTCTGCTGTCATGTTACCTGACAGTATTTCCTTATCCACACTGAATGAACACTTTTAAGTACAAATATCTAGCTCTGGAGAATTTGTTTGGGATGGAGGAAAGGGAAGAAATATGCTTGCCTGCAAGAAAACACATCTGAAAACAGTATCAGCAATTGTGGTATGGATCAGAGGCATACTGTCTCCACGCAATCTCTCCTACATTATTGTAGTTAGCTACCTGCTTGCAAACGGGTAAAGGAAGGCAAACAAGACACACACAAAATTCTGACCTCTTCTTTCCAGCCTTCCGACCTGAACAAAATCCCTAATGCAAGCCTGAAAAATAAACAGTGTTTTGACCACGGTATTTCTCACGCTGAAACAATCACTAGCCATACAGTACTTCTTCTGATAAACCTGAAAGGTCTTGAATAACAAATACGAAGCATACTTGTGCTTCCTCGCTATGAAAAGAATGCTGCTGCTGCACAGAGTAAGAATCTCTATAAATATAAGCATGGAGACTCAAGTGTTTCTCACATCGATCAAGACCATTTGCCCACTTGAAACAGGGAAATACAAGTTCCTTTACTCAAGTTATCTACGGAAGTTTTCCAGACAGCTAACACAACAGGCAATGTTTTTGTAACACACGTGACAAAGCTGTAAGGAAAATGGCAGCAGCAACCACTGCAGCTCTTCATATCAGGAAGGATTGTCAGGTTCCTCCAAGACCTCTTTTGTAAATTATGCTGATGAGGACTGCAGAATAAGCCACAGGTAGTGAAATGAATTACAAGGCTTAGCTCATGATGGATTTAACATCAGATGCTTCGAAGTTTAAGCTTGGAAAAAATGCTTAGCCAACACCACCTACTCTATTCTCCTGTCTGCTGTCTTATTGTACTTTTTTGTCAGGTAAACTTAGTTAATCAGAGATGTTTCTCTTGGCAAATACTTAGTTCCCTAGACCACAATGTAAATACATATTAGCTATTGAGAATGATCATCCTGGCTCCAAGCATTATAAACATAACAGACCATTAAAATTTCCTAACATACAAATCCACTACCTTTTCTGGTACTGCCAGGGTTAGGAAAGCCTATGGATACTGGTACATGCTTCCCTTTAAATGAGACTGTGCTTGTGTTTTAAGTACAGTGGAGCTTTGTCCTATGCCAGGATCACAGCAATTTGGAGATAACAAAGCACTACATAGCACAACAGCTTCATTTTCTCTCACGAACTGCTGCAGCATATGACCAAGAAATAGGAATTAAACAGACTAGTTTTGGGAAGATAAAAATAGGCCCAACTAGAACACTGACTTTTACAAGAGGTAAAATGGCAGATTTTTTCATTTTGAGAGATGATGCATGATGTTCTTTAGTCCTATGGAGATTTTTGCCCCTTTCGACTGTTACCTTGAACTCCTAAGAAGTTTTGCAGTCACTTTTGAAGAAGAGATTGTATATACTTCAAAGCTATTACAAATAAAATAAGTGGCAAATATCTTCATATTGACCTTTACAAATTTCGTGGTGAGCATTATTTCTGCACTCTACAGAACTGCTGGCAAACTCCATTATCACTGAAAATTTAAGCTGTAACATTCAGTGGACTCCTCTTTGTTCAAGGCACAAAAGAAAAACAACAAAGGTTTTTTCTGCCTGCACATTTCTCTTGGTTTTGTTTGGAGTTTGGAGTTATTCTTTTGTGAATTACTTAATAATATCATAGTATTTCATCCAGTGAAAGGTCTGGAGAGGAGTCACTAGGGTTTTGCTGGAGGGTACAATCAAGTCTGCATGTAGAACTGATTTAAGCAAATCAACTCAAATGAAAAGCAAGCAGCTACTTCTTTGACTACATTGTAAAAAAGTTGTAAGGTGACAATTCAGTTCACCGTACAAAGTTTCCCTATTTTGAATGAGATTCTGTCTCCTCCAATGCCACACAACTGTTCGTTTTTCCCTTTCCGTGTGTGGGTGGGGGACATTTTCCTTGAATCTACTGAGAAAAGTATCTTGTGTATATTTGGAAACAAAACAAACAAAATCACACACCCATTCCTTTGCCTGGGATAATTTTTTTCTGGAAGTTAAGATTAAGGTGTAAGAAGTATGCATTTAGATAAAAGTTGCAGTTGCTCTTTATCGTGTTTTTCCACTATGGTTGCTCTTTTTCAAATAAAGGAAAGGAGTGTTAGAGGAGGTGTCAAGGTCCTAAAGTTTGTAATTTTGCTTTCACTAGCAATTTCTGCAAAGAGCATAGGATATGGTTGTTAAATCTAGTATTTAAGTACAGCCTCAAATCCTACCCCACCTCAAAACATTTCCCTCATTTTTCCTACCCCTCACAAAAATAGAGAAAATTATCTAATTTGAGACTCTAGGTGTCTCCCAAGTATTTTACAGGTGCCAGACCTTTCCCTTTGCACTTTACAAGAAGTCAACAAATACATCTAGTAATGGAACATATACTTCCTAGCTTTCACCTTTAGCCCTCTTTCATTGCTCGGGCTGAATATAGAACAAGTGTGGAAAGAAGGAACAGAAAAAAGAAAAGCCAAGAAATGAGTAACTCATCCCATCTACAACCAAGCATGATTTACTGGAGCTTGAACAGTTTAGGATGATGTTGTTCTAGCTTTCCACCCAGCTCCTGTGCAGGACAGTACTGCCTGTGTAGCAGAGTCAGTGGAAGGGAACATGCTCCTGACTTGTGGTTGTGCCACGTTAGCATGTTGGCCCCATCAAAGAACATCCAGGAATCATCATTTCTGCTGCTCCATTTGCTCTGGGCTCTGACTTACGTTCAGCTTGTAGCACAGATGCTACAGACTGTGTATATAAGGTAGGAAAGTGGAAGAGAAAACAAACAAACAAAGAAAAATCTGTACCTATCTTGCCAAAAAATCGTCTACCGCATTTGTCAAAATACTGGAAAACACAACTAAAATAACCAAACTTCCCATGTCACCATTCCTCGTAACAGTAACTAGATGAGCATGATGCAGTAACAGCGCCTTCACTGACAAGGTGTGCTTGCTTCCTAAGTGGGTATTTGATTTCTCCCAAAAAGAAGGGACGATGGCTCACGTGCGAGGTTCAGCAAGAAGGCCAGATATGGCTGCAATCCATTCACGAAGGATAATCAGTCACTCCCCGAATGCCCTCTTTGTCTGCTACTCAGCCACAGATCCCTTGGTTTAAGGTATTCATTATTCAGTCTCTCCCTCAAACAGACGCCCCCTCTCTCCCAGACGTGCAGCCAGAACTGTGGCTGGTGAATCACTATCCACAGCCGGGTAATTAATGAAGCCTATTGTACTCACATCAGTAGCGTTATCCCAGTTCATTCACAGGACTTCCCATGCAAACAGATCAGATCGCTGCATTGTACAAATGAAACATTTAACACTAATTTCTCTAGAAAACATCTGTCACAATAAGCATAACCACTTAGGAAGCACAAATGCAAATCTTGCAAATAGTCCCATGAATATATATACATATATATACACACTTTTTACAATAAATTAGTTTCTCAAACCGCTGCTTCTTTTGAGGACTTTTTGCCCCTACACTACAAAAATCAGCTCAAACTGAATTCCTTCATGCTCTTTAACTGGTGACAATAAATTATGTGCTGAATCAAACAGCACTGTGAATCGTCCAGGAAATACACTATCAAGTTAAGACTCTAAAATCACAGGAAAAAAAAACACAAAAAAAGATCAAGGATTTTTACTACTTATTGTAAGACCTTACAGTGTTATGTTCAACATGAGAAATTCCTAATGCCTAACACTAAGATACAGTTAAAAGTAACAAAGACACTGACAAGTCTTGAGTCGTTCATTTATCTATGTATGAAAAAAAAAAAGATAGATGTTAGTCTAAGGGTTTAAAAAAAAAAAAAATCCCTAGGAAGATTAACAGCCACACAGGTTCTTCTAAATACTGTACTACTGGTTTAATTTGCTCATCTCCAAGTGCGGCCATCTTCTACTGGGAAGCTGCCCTGATTCTTTCCTCCAGGCCCCTGTTGCTAGGGCTGCAGCTGCACAGCCCGTTCCTGTCAAAGCGCCTGTCTCTGGAGGGGGGCACAAAGGGTCTCATTATCTGCTCCCCCGAGCAGGCACAGCACCGCAGAACAGAGCACTCCCCCATCTCCCCCACCAGAAAGCCGGCAGACAGCCCCTGCATTTTGCATTCAGGCCGTGCCTATTTACACACGAAGAGCTGCAGAAGGCATCGGGTGTCCTCGCTGAGTGCCCACCACCGCCACCACCACAGGTTGCTCCCCGACGGGGAAGAGTCTCCAGAAGCGGCTCATTTGTGATCCAGTCATCTTTACCCACGGCTTGATGGGAAGGTCACACTGCAGTTCAACTTCAAAACTAGTGAGATGAAATCTAGTTTTTAAAAACCAGTAAGGGCAGTCTCCTAATATTTTTAATCTTCCAGAAAGAGTTGTGTTTAGAAGTTCTGGCTGCCTCTGGGACGTGTAGACTGAAGACACAAAACAGTAAAGGACATAAGGACCAAATCAGCACACCATGCCTAACAGCTGTTTAGCTGCTAAAGCGCTGTTCATTCACACTGAACTATCTTTCCAGGGCTTAATTCAAATCTTTATTTAAACAGCTGGATTCATTCTGTGAATACGTTTACATGGTTGTGCCACTTGTGAAGGGGAGAGGGATATGGACAGTGTTTCCATTTGGAAAATTTAGCAAAATAAATAAATAAAACAATTCCAAAATAATTAAAACTAATTGTTTCTTGGACTGGTTTTGGTACCATCTTGCTTGTAAATGCCAGTATATTGTCAGCAATTTCCTATAAAGAAATTGCTTAGCATTTCTAGTGTCAAAGGAAAGAAAATGGACAAAAATAATTGGTTTTCACTTTGGACTCCTCCTCCTCAGGGCAAAAAATTTGTCGTTGAACAGCAGAAAATGAATAGAGAAGAGAAAGACATTAACCCTCCATGAGAACTGTATCAACACAAAAACACTCATAAAACACGATTTTGAAGCTAAGTGCAAATAAGCCTTTTACAATGGAAACTGAGAAGATCTATTTCACAACAAGCAACCTGAAGTGATCATCAGTTTTATATTAATAAGAATACACAGAGAGTACACAGAGTGTGAGAGCATTCTCACATAGAGTGTCAGACTACCACACAGCAAGAGGTGGAAGGAAATGACAGGTTTTTTTTTAGGGCTTAACTAAAGGTCATACTAGTTTTTCAGTTAATGTTATCAGATCAGCAATATTCTTCTTGAAGGTCTGTCTCTAGCAACAGTGGAGGAAACATCTGGGATTTGTGCCAGCTCTAAGGAATCCAAGTCTCATAGAAGGCAATAAAATTCCTGTGTTTGCTGCCCACAAGATTACCAGAGCATCCTGGCAAGGTTATGGACCTGCCACACTCCCAAAGAGTCAGAGGATGACAGCTTCCAGATACAGTCTGAAACTAAACGGCTGCCGCCACCTGTTCCACGATCTGACACCTGCGATCTAACACTGGAAGGACCATAGACACGGTCCTCCAGCATGACATTTTAACTCTGGTGTTGACACAGTATATATGCAGCCAGCCTACTCTATTCCCCAGTAACCTTTTGAGAAACAGGTTAAATCTTCCCTAACATGTTTCCTCCTGGTACTTCTTCTGAGGTCTTTGAACCCCATCTGATTATTTCTGAATGGGCACAATGGAAGGCAGAGATGAACAAGCCTCATTTCTGCAAGGGAACTTCTTTAAAAATTCACTTTCTGAAAAAAGCAACACATTCTGTGTAAAGCATTTAATAATGGGGGGGGGGGCAGAGGGGGCATGACAGTCAGGAGTTTAAATAAACAGATCCTGAAGACGACGACAACTGGTATTATTCGAGGACCATGACTCAAATACTTCTAGTGCAACAGAAAGTTAATTTTCTTCTGATCTAGAATTTGTGATGCCTTAACCTACCACTGCAGGCTTTCTTCCACATGAATATCTCATAAGTATTTGAAGTAGGACTACAATAAGATCAATAAAGGGTACATGTACCATGCTTACTTGTAATACTATGTATTTTAGTACTTGATTCCACCTGCTCTTTTTCCTAATCTCCTACGTCTCTCTGTTTCCTGTTCTATAGCTCTGTAAATGGGATGGTAGAACACCTGGTAGGAAGAACATTAATTTCTGTGTTAAAGGTATACATTTGCTAGAGCCCAAGACAAAAATCAAACAATAAAACACCACATGTATTCCACACTGGGCAGCAAGCAAGACAGAAGTAACTAGAAGAATGAAGAGGAGTATGAGTCAGAGGAATGGTAGAATAACACACAGTGGTGCTGAAATAACTGCAATTCTTGAACATGCAGCGCAGTGAATAATGAAGATGTTTGTCAAAATAGAGTTAATCCGCTTTTTGATGACATGAGTCCATCCATTTTTGACCACTTGAAATTAACTAGTATGTGTGTATATTATACTTTTATATAGACAGATATCTCAAGCATTCTAATTGTTTTAGTGATATGCGCACAAAGCTATTGCCCTCAACTTGAGACTGAGACTTCAGAACAAATGCTGATTTAGCTTGCTTTATAATATACCGATATCCCAGACAATTGCAAAATTTAGACAGTGCTGGTAACACCAGCAATAATAGTAAGTGCATGCTGGACATGAACATTCACTCATTAATTCTGTACTGGTACTTTGATGGGGAAAGAAACAAAGCATTTGGGATTTTTGCAGTTCTGAAAATAATAGTCTAAAATACTTTCTTCCACTTCTTCATGAATATCCTATTATACTGTAATACTGAGAATGCAATATCTCAAAAATGAAGTACTTTAAAATGTACAAATACTAACAGCAGGATGATGAAATAGTGAAAAGCCTTTCAGAAGCTTTACTGAGAAGTTACGGCTCTTTGTGAAGTGACAGACATTTCTTTTCATAACTGCTTGTTATTAATAACTGTGTTGTTGAACAAGTCCTGAGAATATAATCAGTTTCTGCAAAACAAGCTACCATTTCTGGATACATGTGACTGTATCTTCGTTCTAGAGGATTCTCAGCTATTTGAAAAAAAGCAGTGAAGCAAACAAAAAAACCACTTCCACACTTGAGTTCAGCTTGAACTACCAAATTACTAATAGCTGCAGTGCTACTCTACTGTAGAAGCTTCCCGTAAGTAAATGCTACGTGACTTCATTAAACATATATGGAAATGAAAGTATATCAGTCTTCAGAAACTAGAACAAGCACATACTTTTGTTACAGTTTGTTTTGGAGCATATAAAAAAAGCCATCAACTTTTCTGCAAAAAACCTTTTCGTCTTACTAGCCACAGCAATGCAATATATTAGGTTAACAAAGAGCATCCAGGAACCTCCACTACTACGTTACTAACAAATAACAAGCCTCTTGTCCTTAAATGGCACCAGAGTCAGTTTTTGCACAGCAAGCAACTTTTTCCAAGGCTTTTAAAACATTCGTTGTTACAGTTGTCTCCCCCGCCACCCCATGAAGGACATCACAAGCTAAAATTGTCCAGCAGCCTTCAAATTCTGAGTCCAACAGCATCACCACAGTGGTAACAACCACTACAGCTATTTTGAGATACCACCAGCTGAGAGGAACTGGAAGAGACAGAAAGTAACAAGAAAGGTTACAGTGTTGTATGGGTGGAAGGAGAGAGGGACAGGTGAAGCAAGACAGAGTGGAGCAGAAGAAACTAGACTCATGAAACAGGCCTGAAGTTTACATACAACATAAAAGAACTGGGTGGGAGATTTGTTTGTTTTCAAACAAATAAAAAAAAATTGAAGAAAAAAGGGGGAAGTAAAAGCACTTGTAATGATACCACAACAGATAACCTATTACATTAAGAAGCTTTGCTGAAACATATCTAAATATCCAGAGGCAAAAATAGTGCAGGAGATGTTGAGGAAGCAGATGGAGAGCAGAAGAAAGAGGTACAGAAACAAAGGAACCATTGTATTTATGAGAGACTACTTGTTGACAAAATAATTTTCTAGACTGGCTTATCTATAGATAAATAATGAAATTTTGACAGTAAATCACATTTTTCTTCTGCGGCAACTCTGTTAACAACGAGTAATTTCAATGATCTTCCACGAGTTTGTTTTCCCTACAACAGATAAATCAAGTAACAACATCTGTATACAAACTATTATGGGGATCTGCACTTCAAAATCAGCTGGGACTACAGACATTCCTGTCACAGTGTGGCTTTTCATGTACTTGTTAAGTCACAGTCCATTAAAAGGCAGAAAACATTCAACACGGCAGCACTGCAGTCTCTTGTGGCATTTCCAGTTAGAGCCCTTCTGTTGGAAGTAGCATCTCAAAACATAACTGGAAATTTAGGTAGCTAGATTTTAAGAAGTGCCAAGTACCTAGCAGTTTCCACTCAACACCTGCCAGATTTTTCAGAAGCAGGTGCCACTCAACTGCAGAACTGGCTTGCTGTTTTACAAATCAAACCATTCTTCCGGCACCCTCACCCCCTGATATTTAATTACAATGCTTCATCATGCCTCCACTCCCTCTTCTGCATAAGGAAGTTCACATCTTCTCATATACATATATAGCAAATAACTACCACCCATGTTTTCCTCTTCAAGAAAGGGTATTTCACTTTTCCACCTCACCACAGTAAAAGCATCTTCCCGAACAATACTGGCACTAACTAGAAAAGACCGCTCTTAGAAAGGAGGCTAGGCTGCCATTGCCATCCTCATGTTTTAATTCACTCATATCAACAAAAAAAACCCAAACAAAAATCCCAGTGAAGCCACTGTCACTCCCCCACCACGATCTTCCTGCCTGCGTCATTTCAAAAGCAGCATTCCTCTTTTGCCAGTCAATGGGATTTAAGGAAGTTATGGCTTGAGGCCACTCTTCCAGTTCTTCAAACTCCTGTACCAACAAGTCAATGTGTTCAGGATGTGCAAATGCAGTTAAGCCTCTGAACATGATTCATATTTAAGGCTGGTTGACCCAATTTGACTGACAGAATAACTGCTGAGAAATGCTTGGAATGAAGTCTAACAAACCAGCCTCAAAAGAATGGTCGGTCATGCATAATCCAGCCAGAAAGGGCACAGATCTATTTTGCAACAGGAATAACAAAAATATTCACCTGCTTACCCTTCCTCCCCAATTTACTCAGTAACAGATAACATTCCTGGTAGGATTAATAACTGGGAATCAGGAAAGACTAGAAGAATTAAAGATCGATAGACATTTCAATACAAAGACTGAAAGACAAGATGTGCTGCTTCTGAACTGCCTCAGTCAAAAGAAGTAGTCAGATCTTGAAAAACGCTGCAGCTACTAGCTCATGCTTAAGGAGGCAGGAGGAACAAGAAACTATTTCACTCATTATATTTTAAAAAGAAAATGACGTTGTAGAATGGTGTCTTGTGAGAAGCCTAATATGATTTGAATAAAGTGTATTCCAAGAAACTAGATCAGTGCCTTCTGGACACACCGTAGCATCTAAATAGCTTAACCAAACTCCAACAGTTCTGGACATGAGTAAACATGCAGACTAGGTGTCTGAACAACTACAGAAAGGAAGCAAGACATCTGTGAAATACGCATGTCTGAAGCTGAATGTTAGTAAGGTTATCAAGACAGTGTTTTGAATCTATGTGCCAAAGTCCTGAATAAGTGCCTACTGGAACATGTCCCTCCTTCAAGTGACATAGCTTATTAAGCGCTTTTCATATTAAGGGAGTACGCAGTAAGCTATACATAATGTTAAAAAACAAAACTAGAAAACAATCCATTCTATGTCCTTCAGTGTGCTGTAGCAACGGTTGGTCCAAAAGAAGACAAAGTGAAACAGGATTTTCTGCAGCACAGATGAACCTGAAAGTTAAACTGGGCCATTAGCAAAAGTCTGTTCATTACTTACTCTTTCCTTCTTGATAGTAGATGATTAATATAGAAGAGAATATTCTCCTACATCGTTAATATAGAAAAGAATACTACCCTTTTCCTTCTTTTGAAGAAAATGGACAGTTGCCGTTGTTAGAAGTTCCACCCGGAATTAAAGAACAAGATTTAGATACGGTCAGGGAAACAGATGTCCTTCACTTGTATTCACTTTTGCATGCAGCCTGCTGTAAAGATCAGATTCTTAGACTTCGTAAGAGCTCTCCTCTGCCTCTGATCTACCTAACAGCAGATTTAAAGTATTTCCAGTAATTTCATACCATAGAATAGGGTTCCTTAATTATTTGATACCTATAGTGATCTAATTTGACTATACAATCCATGCATATTGTCTGGTAGCTTTTCTGAATTGACAAGCATTGCACATTGAAGGGTAGTTACAAATCTGACATACAGAAGACAGACAATAAGCACTAAACAATTTGGAACAAGGACTATTAACACTCAGCCCGGGCTCTCCCAGGAAACAGGATGCCACTGTTCAAGCAGTCTCAGGACATTCGTCCTTGGCAATCTCACTGCAGACACACTTTATCCTCAGCTTTATGCACCATGTGGGCTTGAGGCGTATTCTGTGGAGATGTGATTATTCGTGGTGGTAAAAGGCAGAATTACACTCTTCAGTCTTCTTAGGCTTTATGCCTTAGTTACAAAATGGCATGATTTTTTCACTGCATAAAGTCACATATAAAAAGAAAAATATGGTCGCAAAGTACAGTGTGCATAAGAGGACAGGAAGCACATACAGGTTGTTCAGGATGCCATATTTCACACTGCTTAGCCAATTTAAAGAAGAGATGACAGCTTTCTTCCAGAAAGAAAAAAAAGTCTTACAAAACAGAACTTCCCAGTCTGTCAGAGATACTTTAAATATAATTATAAAGTACACTCTACAGCTAGCTAAAGTCTAAATATAAAACCTTGAAAATGAAGGATCTCTCAGAATTTATATTCAATATTTCAGACTACAGTAACTGAATATCATGCAGGTTTACTTCCTCCCATCCTTTGTGGGCCTTATGCTTTCCTTCCCTTCCCCATTACACTGCAGGATGGCTTACCAACAAAGATGGACAAATCAGTTTAAGTGTCTAATTTAGACACCAACCAATATTCCCGACGCGCTTCCCTATCCTCCTTTTTCTTTACTACTCTCTTCATACAGACAGGTGTAATGAAAGCTGGCTTCCATGACAGCAGTTTTCCTACTGACAGTCTTTGATTCCTAGCTTTCTTCTGTTTCATGGTTTCCGCTGGCATAAAGCTTCAGTGACTTCGTTCCTCATGTTCCACTTTACCGTGAAAAGTACTATCAAAAGTTGTGCTGTGAACCTCTGCATTAATATCATTCAATTGGATAAGCTGTGTTCTACTTCAAAAGACGAACAAGATGTTTCAGGGAAAAAACCAAAACCATTCTCACAGACCTATGCGAGAAGCTCAATCGGTCACACAATCCAGCTGCACCCCAGTGATCTGACCCAAGTTTAACAATGAAGGAAGTGGAGGACAGTCAGATGCAAACACAGTTGGTGCAAGAGAGAGCAGTAATGAAATGTATATGTACAAATGGGCATCACAAATGGAGTAACAGAAGAGCACAGTTTTGTGCACGTCACTTCAGAGTTATTCTACAGGATTAATGCAATGACCAGAACTCAGGAGTTGCAGGCAGCAATTAAGCTAAACTGAAAAACTTCATTAAACAAAATGTTAAAATACATCTTCTGTGAATTTCTTCCTTTGTCCTTAAAGTGAACAGCACATATACATTTCAGTTAACTAAGTGAACTAAAGCTTCTCTTTTTGCCATTGCTCAAACTTTATGAATCATTTATTAAATTGAAAATTAGAGTCATACAGAATTGATCAACGTGTGGTGGATGAAGTCTAAACACCTCCGTACACAGGAAACTAAAATCCATTAAAATCTTACTCAGAAAAGACTGCCCATGAACCAAATTTGAAAACCATGTACTACAAAACCAAGGTAACAGCAAAGACGTATTTCAGATTTGGACAACATGCAGGCTTTACTGTGGTGGTATCCAGACACAAACACAACACATGAAAAGTCTGCTAAAGTTTTAGGCTAGGACTTCTGGCTGCAAGAGCATACTGCAGAAGTGTTTCAGAAGCTTTCAGAAGTGTTTCAGAAAGTTTTAGTTCCAGACATGAATGGAGTAGGGGTTACCCTGACAAATTCAAAGTTGTTTACTGGTGTAAAAGAATATATCTAAAATTCACTGCCATTTTGACACTACCTCCAGAAGGGAGAAAAGAAATTTCTTTCCACCTTCTATCCCACCCCAGTATTCTAGACCTTTAGTGCATTAAGTGATAAGTAGCACTATTGCAATGGAAAAATTAAGGAAAACACATTTTCCAGACTGTTCTGGGTTTGCTCTAAGCAACTAAAAGTATGTTTCAGAGTATCACGAGACCAGAGGATAAATTTATTACGGCGAAGAGCCACAAGCCTTAATGCCTTCTCCTTCCCATGACTGGAAGTACATCCAGCCACCACGTGGTCCAAGTCATGCAACAAGAAACACTGGCTATGTGAATGAAGATGCAAGTCCACACGACTGCAGAGGGACAGGGGAAGGAAAAGTCGCAGGGTTCTAGGTAAACAGGCAGCAGGGAATGGCCCTGGTGCACTGTTCTGCATCACATGTCTTACAAACTGTCAGTCTGAAACTCAAAACACTTCAGATAAATGAAGAAAAATATCAGGGCTTCAAGCATGTTTCTTTGAGGCTGGAATAGGACATACCATAAGATGTTTACAGAGACTTTACAATCACCAATTTCATAGCTGCCAGTAAGGCAAGCCAGGAAGGCTGTATTTCCTGACCTGTGATTGAAGCTTCCTGCAGACACTCCTGCAGCACATACAGAAAGGGCAGCCAGCAGGCTGGGAACACCCACTGCACTTCACTTCCTTCTGGCACACGAATGAAACACACATGTTTTCGTACTGTGGAGTTCTCTTTGCCCCCTGGCTCCCCCTGCTCCAGGGGGTATCACCACCGACTGATGCCAGAGCTCCAGGAGAAGTCCCATCTCTCCCCCACTTGGTCATCCTACACCAGCTCTCATGCGTGCCTGTGCCCTCCTCCTGCTGCTTGCAGTACAGCCCTTCTTCTCCCCCAGTAGTAAAGATTCCTCCTCTTTTCCTCTCGGTTGTCTTCTTCAGACAGACATCACCATCTTTCACCCGCCCTTATCACCCCTACATCTGCTACTCAACTGCCTGCTTTCTCTCCCTTCTGTCCACCTCCACAGGGTGGACTTTTCTGGTTGTGAGGTTTTCTGGGGTTGGTAGGGTTTTTTTATTTATTTTCAAATTACCTCATTGGGCTACTATTTCATTCTTCTCTCTCCCTGCTCCTCATAGAGTCTCAAGGACAGAGATTTCCCCATCCCCACACCCCACTCTCATTCTTCAATGAAAAGCTTTTTTCACAGGGTGAGTACGTAAATATCTGCAGATGCTCCTGAGGCATAGCAGCAAGAAACAGGCAAGAGGAGGAACCGCAGCGCCAGCAGAGGAGGTTGCAGCTCCTGCTCCCACTCTGGGATGCCACTTACACTTCCAGTTTCACATGCCAGTAATAAAACCACCTCCTTGTCACATACTTCTCCAGGGTAAATCCATGTGCAGACTTTTCCTTCCCCAGGCTCTCTGGCAGAAAGATTTTACAATAGTGAAATCAGAGCTGAAACAAACAGGTGTGTTCATAGAAAGGAAGTCTACAACGTGAAGGATAAGCCCAAACATGTCTGGTATCATCAGTCATACTGAAAACAATTCAGAGTTGTCAAAGGATCATGGGAGAAGCGAGAGAGAAAGAAGGAAACAGAAAGTGTAATGTTAGACATTTACCAGTATTTAAATGAAATTCAGCACGCTTTGAGTGTTTTTAGGGTAAAGCATCCATTTTGACTGCTGCTTTAATTACGTACTTCATAAATGGTGCTCAGAAGCACAAAGAATAAGGTAACAAAAACATATTTATTACATAGTACCTGAGCAATGAAATAGTGTTTTGCAGGCTTTCCCCTCAATGCGGAGAGTTGTGCAACGTGTTCCACAAATTACACCTCTTTCTGAGGAAGCAGCATGGGCAAGAGATTTTTATGCGTATTTCCTAAAGTACTATTACCTAACAGAATCCTTCTCCACAGTTCACTCGGATTTTTACACAGTAAAATACAAAAAATAAAGGAAAACATTAAAGTAGAATTTGCAAGCTTCTAAAATTAAAGTTGCTGTACAGACCGGAGCTCATGAGAAACCAGTAGTAGTTTCAGGGTTTAACAGTTCTGTCAGTACCAATGTAATCCACAGAAATTAACCCTACATGAATGCACTGCAGTCGTATCACTACTAAAGTCAAATAGGAATAGATCTATTTCAGAATTTTGTTGGAGGCAAGTTCAGCTGTTTAAAAACACTGGACATTCATCTACATTATTTAGCACCACACCAAAGCACGTGTACTTCACGGAAATAAGAAAGTAGTAAAGCCAAGCTGGATGGGTGCTTCAAAGCTGAGAAAACCAGGAGGAGCAGTAGTATATGGTACTAAACTGTGAGTTGAATCGTTAAAACAACGAAAGGTATCACACAAAGAACACCAAAGGAGTTTTGTCATCTTATTGAGGAATTAGTTATTGGAGATCTATTTAGAAGCCTTACTTTGAACAAAGCAATAGGAATGGGATATTGACACAGAGTAATTGGCAATTACATCCAGAATATACCTTGGTAAAAAAATTAGGGAAGGAAATCTAGACAAAGTATATGTGGCTGCACATACCACGAATACCAGAGTCTGTTGGGGGAACAAGACAATTTAATCCTGTCATTCATTAGATTAATTGAGGGTCACAAAGTACCGGGACCTCCTGCAAAGTTAGTATGAATTAGATACGAATATTAATCTGTTTTCATTATGAGCACAAATGACATCTGTGTATCATAATTCTGCTGGACTTTTTATCAGGGTCTCATCGCCAGGAAGACACTTAAAATACTGCTTAGAATTCACAAGAAGGGACATGAAACCAGACCCAAACTACTTCAGGTTAAAATCCCTATCATGCTTTGATGGTTTTGGTACTACAATGAATATTCATAAATCTGTCATCTTTGTTTACCTCAACATTTAAAGTGAAAAGTAAACTGATAGAATGGCCTACCTGAATTTCACAACTTCAGTAACTCTAGTCCTTTCTTTAAGCAGCAAGTTATCCACTGAAGAGATCCCCAATTCTAGAGAGCAAGGAAGGAGGGAGAAAGTGGCATAAGTAAATACATATTACAGCTTCTAAGGCACATTATTTATAACAAAGATCAATGTGACTTCATGCTAGCAGGAAGAAAACAGATACCAGGAGGGAGAATCAGGAGTTTCTCAAACTCTTCTCATTTGCAGTGCACCACAGATGTCAGCACGGCTGAGCGACTGCCATTTGTGAATGAATTCAAGGATTAGAGGCTACCTTCTCTACTATACTGTTAGAAACTTCAAATGTTCATGTAAAGTAAGGTAAAAGTAGTAGTGAATTAAATTTCATGCTTCTCCTGTGTTAGGTAGGGCAATGTTTTGTAGAATTTATTTAAAAAAAATGAAAACAAAACACACCTGTTCTACACTTGAGCTCCCTGGTGCTATATCTTTCATGCTATGTGGCAAGACACGTCCTTGCAGACTTTCACTGTGGGCTTGTCTGTCGTATTTCAGCCCTTCCTTGCTCACAAACTAGGGAACCGTGTCCTCTGCTTTTTCTCAGACTGACAAGCCATATTCAAAAAGTATAATGAAAGGTTTTATTTTATCTTTACCCTGTAGTTTTCAGAAAACTGTCAGAAAATTTATGGACTAGAAAGAAAGAGCTGAGGCAGACTAGAGCAGGTAAAATAGACTATAAATGAAGAAAAATCAATAGAAGAATGCTGGGGAGGAAAAGAGGGAAGGGGAAAACTTCTCTGGACAGCATTACATGTCAGAGATAGAAAGCTTTGATCACCTTTTTTATTAGGATAGAGATCTGGGTGGTCAAAAAAGAAATGTTTCGAAACAGTGGATTACTAAGAGGAACAGTATTAGGAATGAGCTATAACTGCCTTTGTGAAAATAACATTTGATGACTGCATAGCCCTGACAGTGACACAAGGAGACTCTGTGGAAAGAATGAGGTCTGAGCCTCCTTCTTTTGGCTAAGGAGTCAGACTACAGCATTTTACTCTTTGTTTATCATTAGTTACTTCAGAATAATGAAGAGGAGACAAAAGCAAACTTTAATTGACAGAACAATAAGTTCGACAGACTATATAAAAGGTGTAGAGTTACTGAATGAAGAAACACAGAACTACAGGTCCCAAAGATGGGACATCTAGTTGGCGAAAAGCAGGAGGCTGTCAACATAGCAGCAGAGGCACACAGGATAAACACTTCAGTATCGTAATGCTTGTGCTCCGCATAAACTCTATTCAGACCACCTGTAAGTAGAGTTCTAATGACTTTTCCTTCACCTGGTAAAATAACCATATCATAACAAGTTGTTCCTCAGACAAAACAGCAGAGCAACCAGCTTTTAACACATGACACTGCATTGGTTGCCTAACAAGTTCAATAACAAAGCAAATAAAATCCTTAAAGACAGTAAGGCAGATGTTCATTTTGTAACTGAATTGACACTGAAAGTTGGCTAGCTTCTAGTTAAAGACTCTGTAGACAATGTCATATATAGATAAGAGAACCAACTAATTTAACTGTAGTTAAACATGGACCTGCTCACTCGAATGCAATGCAACTGAAATAAAAGTGGAGAAAGATTCATATTAATACATATTTTACTGAGAGAAAACAGACAATTCTGCAGTGTGAGATGTTAGCACACAGTACACATAAATAGCACACATAACATCCTAAAAACACATAGAGACTTCTGTATAAGCCATTTCACTATGTAACAATATTTATACAAATGAGGTAATGGTAGATATAATACATATATTTACGACTTGTAAGCCAAATGTCTTCCTTCACCTCTGTCCTCAAAGAAAAATAGACTACGTAGAAAATAAATTATTCACACTTTCCCAAACTGTAGCATTGGAAATCTAGGATCATGCTGTAAGAGCAGCGGGACAGCACAATGAAAGTCATCCCTGTACAGTAACATTTTAAAACATTAGTCACAAATGAGATCTGGACCAGCAGCTGTAAGTCATCATGTCACAGCTATTCAGAGTCCCATATGAATGAAGCCTGTACACTAAACCCACATCCTAATGAGCAATTTAATTCACAAAACCACTTCTATAAATGATAGACTTCTGGCTTGAAAGGCTATTAAATGAACTGGCATAGAGTACCAGCCAGCAAAGTGGAAAGAACGGTTGTTCACAGGTACTGCCAAGGCACACTACTGATCAAGCTGTAACCACTTTCTGTGAAGTCTGGACAGCTTATTGCAGACTTGCCCACATATTCAGTCACTAAGAATGTCAGTTATAAATAGCAATTGTCTAAGTGCTAGCATTTGCATGAGAATTTGAAGCTTTATGCTTGTCTGAAGGCTTGTTTTCAGAGCTAACAATTCAGTATGCTTCCTGTGTGTCTAAATAATAATTAAATCACTGATTTAACCTGTTACAAGAAATCGCTAATGTTGCAACATTAGCAGGCGATTTCACCATTATCCTGACATTATCTGCTCAGATGATTTCTTATTTTGCTTAGTCCATCACAGCTTAAAAGTCATATTAGCCTTTTTGAGGGGTTCCATATAAAACCTGTGTACAAAAACAAAGATGAGAAAGTATAAAGTAATATGATAAATGACAGAGATTACCTTAGAAAGATGAAACTTATCTATTAGTACAGTGCTTCTACCGAAGAGAGACACATTGTTCTAGAGAACTTCAATGTCAAAGAAGTCTGTTTCGATGGGGCAGCTACAAAATGTCATAAGCGTTAACAGGCTTGAGAAAATTAATGCTGTTATTACTAAGTGTATCAAATTCAGAGAGAAAATCATTAGTGCAGCCCCATAACACTTTCAAAATTCTTTTCTAATTATACAGAATGGGTTGAAATTTGATAAAAAACTTGAAGACACTATATATGTAAAGCATAAATTTAAAAAATGCATTTATGTCCTAAGGAGAAGTATTTACTAAGCTAAAAAGACCATGACTTTACAATAACCGAAGAGTTAAATAGCCTGTAAATATACAGTCCTTTCTACTGAAAAAAAAAACCTCGACATTGAACTTGAGAAGTTTCATCGGTTTATCTATATGAAAATTATAATCTAAACTTTATATCGGGTTTTGTTATCTTCATTAGAACTCCTGACTTTTTCATCCTTTTGCAAACTATTAAAAGCAGAAATGGAAAAAATACCTAGGATTAGTTTTGCAGCTGCTACATAATTTTCATATCTCTATAGACACATATAGACACAGATTTACAAGCATCCTTCCATTCTAGTCAATGGCAAAGTCACACACACACAGAAAATTACAGATAGCCAGTAGAATGTATTTTATGATTTCATTATGAACCTTATAACTGGTACACCAATTCATTTAATAGAGCCATAATGAATGTGAATTGAGTTAATAACTGTCAGTGAGTTCAGAGGTGTGCATATTTGGAAGCAAGAGTCATAAGGTACGTAACATTAAATGTAAGTTGAGTTACAAAGAATCATAAAAGCTCATTTTAGTTTCTCCCATTCCTATCAGAGGGATGTAAGTGGCAAAATTAGAGTCCTTTAGCGACAAGATAGAGACGGAGTTTACACTTAGATACATCTGAAGGAGGAAGATATCTCTATTCACCAACTTAGCCTAGAAGAGGACTTGGGACATTAGCCTCCTTGAACTTATCTCCGAATACCTTTTCCCCACCTCAAACATTGTTTTTGAGAGATACTTAGAAGATAGCAACATTAAGACATTTCAGTATTTTATAATGTGTACATTTGCCTCCCTTGGCCTCCAGAAATCTTCCCAAGAAAAAAAGCAAATAATCCTCCTGGAAACTACTAGGAGTCAGACACACAGAAGGCTGACCACCAGGTCATGTTTACCTGTGCTGGCATCAAGCTTCCTTATTTCTTCTCTGTTCTAATAAAATTATGTGGCTTATCAGTAAGACAGGTGCGTCTACTTTGATAACGAATGGACAACACTGTATGAACACACTAAGGAGAACACTCAAATATACATAGGTCGGAGGTTGGGAGTGTAGAAATTCAGCTATTTAAGACGTGAAATGTTGTATTTCATTGCAGTTAGACACACTGGATTTTCAGTATGGAGAAACTCATATGTATTTACAATGTTTGAGAGGCTAAGCCATTCACAAAGAGAAGAAAAAAAGTATCTGTGTGTTAATACTTCTTTCTCAGATTATTTTACTACTATACAACCTAACTCTGCCAGTGATCTCTTTCACTGCATGTAAAGGCTTTCTGTTTTCATAAAGAAATGGCTGAAAGAGGCTCATACCATTAGGAATTTTGGTGGGAGGAAAGTGCATTTCATAGTATACTTTTCAAAAGCAGGTACTGTTTTCACACCTGCCAACACAGACTTTGAGAACCCGACATGAATAACTTCACCGATTTATCAGATAAAGGATGTAATTTACTTAAATTTTTGCTTCGAAATCTAGTATGAATAATCCCCTTAGCTGTCTGCTTTAAATCACACAGGTGACAATCAACCTACATGCCACTACAAATCCTGTACATAACAGAAGTAGACAGGTCGAGGTAATAAACAGAACAAAAAAGCCCATCCAAAACTACAGTAGACCATTGTCTTAAGTCCTATCGGCCCTAAAACTTTGTCTTTTAAAGGACTAGAGAGATATTGTGTTAGTGGACATTCAACATCATCTTCAACAAGCAAAGAAAGGACCTAGCAAGTCACTAACTATACAAACGGCTCCACTGCCTACACAGCAGAGTTCAGCCTTCACAAAAACAGCCTTGAAAGACCGCAACTTGTTTTCCTTAGGCTAAGCCTTTCAAAGCCACCTCTTCCCACACTTACCCTCTTGAGACGAGGCCTGGCATTCTGAAGAAAAAACACTATAGTAATAAGCATTATTACTATGACAGACTGCATATAACAAGTGAATAGCATTGTAAAAACAAAATACACCGAGTGATGTGAATGCACACGTGGGTGGCTCAGATCTACATCCGACTGTGTAAGTTCAGGTCAGTCTGACTGAGTGTTCGTATCATGCCAGGCTAATCACTCTGCCGGTGGCAGCGGCAGTTCTCCTGAGCCTCCCCGGCTCATCTGAACTCTGATGCAGAGAGCATTTCAACTCCACATCCCTCTTGGTGGTTTTGCTATAGGGTTTAATCTACGCAATGAAAGAGTGAAGAAGCCCATTCTCTTGGTCCATCTAACACAAAAGTCATTACACCCTGGTCTGCACTTTGAACCAGCATCAATGCCTCTGTGATTCTCAATACTAGTGGGCCAATATTTTTAAACTAGTAAGTTACTGCAACTCTTTAAGATATGAGACAATCAATAAAGTAATGCGGAAAATAAATCATCCTTCATCCAAGTCTCCCATTTTTTTTCTTCAGTTTATTTAGACTACAGTAGTAGAGTCAAGAAGTGTCGGGTTTAACTTCTCCTGCCCCACACGCAAAGCAATAGCCAGTCTTCCTACAAATTCAAAGGAATTTCTAAGTTTATCTGTTATCAGCACTGACTGAATAAGAGCAATTATTAAGAACCAGTTTCAGCACTCTACCACCGAACACAGTTCCTATTAATTTTTTTTGTATATAATTTACACTAGCATTGATTACACTTCAGAACTAATTCTGTGTCTAAGGCAACAACTGCATGTACAAAAGCATCCAGACAGGCTTACCCAAACCCAAGAGCCTTAAACATTCACAATGGCTTGGCAGAAATCACCAGGACACAAGCCATCAGTAGTAAGTGTCCTTGGTGTGTAGCTCCAGTCGTAACACACGGACTTTTGAGCCTATCCATTAGTTCTTCAGTAGGTAACAAAGAAGTTTTGAAGTTTCTTTGCGAAATTACAAGATTCTTGTAATATGCCATTTCCTGAACAGAAAGACTACTCAATTATTATCCACGTATATGATTATTTCAGGGGATTAGTTTTGGAATCACAAAAAAAATCTGATTAAAAATCAGACTATAAGCATTATTAGCTGCATCATATTACTTTATTTTTCATTAAGCAAAGAACATATCTACATCAAAGAACAAGCAGTGCTAGTGGCACTGAGCATATGAAATATTAACAGATCCTGTTAATGCAGATGCTAACATTAGCCCTTCTCCCCCCCCCCCCATTACCATGGTGATTTGC
>Ga0065711_1033466_pt1 | contig 25451 bp, 22 predicted proteins | sample Hoacrofraction12_FD_59098 | JGI IMG/M metagenome (GOLD analysis project Ga0065711, IMG submission 59098) | Hoatzin crop microbial communities from Cojedes, Venezuela - Epithelial fraction 12 v2 (version 2) | ecosystem: Host-associated > Birds > Digestive system > Esophagus > Crop | place...
CCGGCGGGGGCGGGGAGGGGAGGGGAGGGGAGGTCCCGGCGCGGGGATCCGCTCCGGGCAGCCCCGAGCGCAGCTGCCCGAGGGCGAGGGCTCGCCCCGCCTGCGCCGGTACCGGCTGCCAGGCCAGAGTTAGAATCACAGCGTTGTGCAAGTTGGAAAAGACCTCTCAGATCATCAAGTTTGACCGTCGGCCCATCGGCACCGCGCCTGCTAAGCCATGTCCCCAAGTGCCACATCCACACGCTTCCTGAGCCCCTCTGGGCCCCCCTCCTGTCAAGTACGCGGCGATCGCTTTATCTTTCTTCTTCCCCCTCCTCCCAGTTCAATTATCACACATTCTTGTTTCCTGGTGTCTTTTATTCCAAAAACTTCCGTCCAAGCATTGCTACAGAAGCACCCAGCAATAGCACTGCGGCCTTACACCGCCTAAGACGTCGGGTGAAGATGAGCAGCACATGCTTCACCCTTGCGAAAGACGCCTTGGCTTTTGAGGCCGGCACCCCAATACAGACACCGAGGAGCTGTTATGTTTTTCTGTCATGAATTTTCACGTCAGGGTCTGCATTCATGTTATTGTACATCTCTTAACCTTAAAAAGTATTCCTGGAGTATGACAGTAGCTGTGAGAATCTCCCTGCCCCTAAAGATTTCCAGTACTCCACTATTTTAATTGTAGAAGAACACCAGATCTTTTGTCATTTTGGTCCCCCAGAAACTCAGAATCAAAAGAAAAAAAAAAAAAAACATAGATGCCTTCATAAATGTTAACTGCATTTTCCTTTCACACTCTCCAGAACAGATTCTAATTCTGCTTTTAGAATAATATTGCCCTCCTGTGGTCAAAACAACACCAAGTCCAGGAATTACTGTCAAAGGTCTGCCTGCACATCATTCAAACATGCTTAATTATTTCATGTGCATATATGATTTAGTGAAACAGAAGTCTTTTCTGAGATTACTGGCTCTTACTGTTTGCTTACCAGAGTTCATCATTACAGGCTTAGACATCTAACTCGATTCCCCCTCTCATGCTGTGGTGGGATTGGCTCGTCAGAGTGATTCACCAATTTTCACTTTGAAGCGGAGTCAAGATTTTCACTCAGGAGTCCAGGGAGGCTCAACAAAAGACGCCTTCATTACTTCCAAGGGTCTCGGGGGTCAGCTACGCCGTTGCAGGTCAGTTCAAATGCTACAATTGATTTTTGAGTGATGAAAGATTGTAGAGAAGCGCAGAACGGCCTGCCTCTTGCACACTGAAAATTGCATGATCAAAGCCTGGATTATCTCATGTGGGCCCTGAAGGTGACTCACCAGTACCCACCGTAAGACAATTTACTTCAAAACACCTACAATACTTAGCTAAGTTTTAGAGTTGTGTAACACCGTGGGTTGTTGATTTGATATTTTGGCACTCCCTTTTTATTCTTTCTTCTACCTTTCTTCCTAATCGTTGGAACTTAGTTTGTCAGTTTATACCAAGCTGGAATTTATCTGGCAGGATAATTGGATCTCCTAGCAAAATGTCACATTAAGTAGGAATTATGGATAATGCCCCTGCAAAACTAGTTAATGGAAAAAATGTTTAATTGCTGCTTGAGTAATATTGATCAAATGCAGTCATTCTACCTGTGTATTTCTATATTAGATACCACTGTAACCTGCACAATACAGACAGATCTGTGCTTGCTCAGATGGGTGGACGTGAATTTCAAAGGGACGCTTCTGCAAGCAACACTGCTCAGGTGAATATTTCTGTTGGACTCTGCTGGGAGCGATGATTCTCTGTGAGTAACAGCTATGACCGAAGGCTTGTGTGGAGGACTTGTGTCCTACAACTTGGCATCTCTTTACGGGCTCGTGAGCATCGTGCTCTGAAGCATCGAAACCTGTCCCTGCGGTTACAATATGGAATCACAGAAGGGCGGGGAGAAGGGACCTCTGGAGCTGCCTGCTACACCTTCCTGCTCAGTGCAGGAATATCACCACAACAAGACCAACTTGGCTGTAGCTTGGTCTAGCCAAATTCTGAAAACCACCTAGAATGGGGACCACAGCTTCTCTGAGTGGCCTGTCAGTGCTGTGCAACTCTCTCTATAATGTTCACACTGGACATTTTTTGCTAATGTCCAGTGTGAAACCTCCTGACTTGCAAATTGTGGCCATTGCTCCTTCTTATACTTTCTGCCACTACCAAGAAGTGTTCATCTCCGTTGTCTGTATAACCACTCTTCAAGTAGTTGTAGCTGCTATTAGGTTGTTCCTTAGCTGGTTGCACCCCTTGGTTCCCAGCCTGCCCTGATGCACAGAGATCCTGCCCCAGCAGCAAAACTTCACACTTCTCCTTGCTGAGCGTCGTGAGGTTTCTGTTGGCCCTGACCAAGAGTTTATCACGGTTCATCTGGAAGGTGGCTTCACTGGTGAGTCAGCACTTCCCCCAGATTAGGCACTCTGCACTACCCTCCAGGTCGCTCATGAAGCTGTAGGGTAAGACAAACCCCAGCAGAGCCCCTGTTCATTACCAGCTGTCAGCTGGACCCTGAGCCACTGGTGGCTACCCTCTGAGCCCAGTGGTCGAGCCATTTTTCAGCAAGTCTAACAGCATGTTTTCCCAGCCCACGCTTCTTCAGCGTGCCCATGAGAATGGTGTCAAAAACCTTATTGAAGCCAAGGAAGATTACTTCTGCTACTTTCTGCTTTCCCCATAGCTTCTTGTTTCAGCCTAGAGGGCAGCTGTGTTTGTCATCTTGTGACTGATTAATATTCCTGGCTCTTTCTCCTCTTATGTTATTTCCAGCTGAGGAGCTCGTAAGTTTTTGCTATTAATCCCAAAGAGCATGACCTTGTATCTTGCAGTACTGAATTTCAACCCCTTTCTATTATTCCAGTCCCAAGGCTGGCAACTTTTTGTCTTCTCTAGAATACTGTGATCCTTCCCTGTATTTTAAATGACTCTCAACTTTGATTGCAAGTTGACTCAGAGTAGGGAGTTTGAGAAATTACAGCATGAAAGGAAGTAGACTTGGCATGGACTTGGCTTCAGGGCAGTGCTGTTCTGTGTTGAGCTACAGAGGTATTTTTTAGTGAAAAATTTTTCTTCCCTGCAATCCCCAGTGCATGGGAAAATCATTTCCAAAAGGTATATAGGGAGTGAAGGGAGTGTGACCTAGAAAAACTGGTAAGATGCATATGTCAAACCCAGTTAATTTTTTTACTAATGATACTGATCTATATATATAAAATGCTGAACAGAACACTTATCTTCCCTGTGTTTGGCCTAAGGCTACATTCCCCATCGAAGACAAAGAGACCCTGTTGACACTTTCCTCGTGAGTAAATCAGTCATGAGAGCAACATATTTCTTTTCCAAGAAACATATAGAAAACCGTGTATTGGAAATTAGGACTCCTGGGTTTCCCAGAGCTCAGCATATTCCTGAAACAGAAGCATTCACGCTCCATCCTCCATTCTCCCTTGCCTGCCTAGCAAACCCTTGGTGCATCTCTCTGGTCTCATCATACTGGTTCTGTCCACCGTCATCCTCTCTCCCAGTTACCGATGCAGAAGCACTGTGATGAGCAGGGGCAAAGGACCTTTCACCCTGTCCCTGCACACCCACGCGTGGACTGGACCCTGCATAGCTCACCGGGGATGAGTGGGTCCACCCGAGCTGCAGACATTTTCTCTTTTACAAAGTGTGAATGAGGCAGTGCGGTAATTTTATGCAAATCCATGTGCAGATTAAAAAATTAATCAAATTCTGAAATTTTCATTTAAAGAGATTAGTCTTGAAAAATACCCCATCTAATCTTCCCATAACAGTCACTTGGAACAAACTTTCACCACTTGGTTTTCCTCCTGGGTTCAGCGCATCGCCTAGAAAATTTTCTCGTAATGCTTTTGGGACCATCTGGAGCAGCAAGTTTGAGTTTGAGCAGGGCTCACCAGGCAAATTAAAGTTGATATATCAAATGGTAGAAAAGATGTGTCAGTAAGTGGGAACATGGGAGTTTAAGGCAGTAAAATCTCCGCTCTCTTGTACTTCATAGGTAAACTCCCATGGTAATGCATGAAAAATGGAAGCGGTAAGCCTCGGTGAGTCTAACGGTAATTTACGTACCAAGAGGCCAGAAGAAAGTCATGTAGCAAGAAAAACGAGTAGCAAGAGACACTGCTAAAACTTGCTGTGTCTGGTAGTTTACTACTGTAACAGAGATGTAATCTGTCTTTTAGAGCTTGAGCTCAAAATTATCCTTGAACGATTGGGGTTTGATCCAGTGCCATCTCAAATATTTTCCAAGCCCCTCAGGGATTTTGGAGTTGATGCTGTACACGGTGGGCCAGCCACCGATCACTGCCACAATGGGGAAAATCCAAAGACGTCCTGCTGAAATTCAAAATAAACTACCTTAGACCCCTGAAGATCTCGGTTAAATTAGACATCCTGGAGCATTAATATACAGCATCCTCTGATCTTGCAGCACCTGAAATGCTCGGGCTGTGTGGTTGGGTTGGCCTGCAAAAATTGCCCCAACTTCAAGACAACCACAGACCTGTGATGCAAGCCCTTGAACAAACCTCCAGCCACAGCACCCAGACTAGCTCAGCTCTGCCCAGTGATGGCAGACTAGTCCCTAGAAGGGAATATTTTTCTGGCTTTCAAATACCTGCCAGGGAGTGAGATGCTGGCTCATTTTTCTCACTGCACGGGCATGGCCAGCTGATTTGTTCACTGTTTTCTTGCCCAGTGTGACTCCGAGTTTGTGGCTCAGACTAGGACCCTCTGTGTCAATGCTTTTGGTCTCATGCCACCATCCAATTTACCTGGCAGCTTACCACATTTCTGCCCCTAGTGCTGGATTGTTTCCTTCTCCCTCTAACTTTGGCTCCTTGCCTGCAGAATTGCTTTAATTAAATAGTTAATGAAAGGTAATGCAAACGAGCGCTCTGCCTGTATTTTATCACAGTCCAGCTCCTCTCCTTCCCTCTTTCCCAGAGATGGTGAAAATGAGGAACTGGGATTTTGCTGCTTTTTGTTGTGAGAGTTAACAGTGGAAATTTTCAGGTTTAGGAGGAGCCCTATGAAGAAAGAGCTTATAAAGGTAATGCATGGAAACAAGCATGTAGATGGTGGACATTATTCCTCGATGAAAGCTGAGGAAGTTTTCATTTAAAGGGAATTAATCTAAGCCCCTTACAGTCCTCCTGGTCTCTTTGGAACAGGCAATTCTTAGCATCATTTTCCTCCTAAGTTTAGTGTGAACTTCTAGAAAACCTTCTAAAAGACTACGTATACCCCAACTCCAAATTATCTGGAGCCAGGAGAAAGGGAAGGTGTAAAACCTGAACCTCACTAGTGCCTATAGCATGTCATCTTATGTCCACATAGAAGAGGGCTCGTTCATCCCTATGCGATTTCCCTGCGAAACTGGGGAACAAAGATTAGTGTGTGCAGCAATATGAGTCACATCATCAGCCCCTTCTCCCAGCCCAGATTCCTCCCAGCCAGGAGTGGGAAGAGGAAAATGCAGGGATGTGAGGATGTAATTTCCCCACGTGCAATACACAGCAGCTAACTGGCAATTACATCATTTCTAGACCCACTGTCTGTTGAGGTAGTCTGAGAGCTGCCATTTGGATTATTTTTCTTTCCAAGGCTGCCTATGCCTTGTATGGGGTGATGTTCAGTTCTCTTGATCTTCTTTTCAAAGCCCTAGTAAAATGAGTAGGAGTTTTATTTTTTGTTAATATCTACAGTGGATTTCATACCATTGATTTATAGCTGTTCCCTGATGACGTTTAGTACCCAGTCCCTGAGACTGTATAAATAAATAGCATAAAAATGGATTTGTGGTGTGATTAGCAGCACCCCCATTCCAAGGGGAGCCTCCAGTGAGCCTGCTTGTCTAATCAGAGCTGACAAGGAGCAGAGTTACACACTGAGACCTCCAAAACGAATGAGTCTGTGCCAAATTCAGCTCTCTCTTGCGCTGGTGTAAAGTTGGATAACCTCTGACTGCAAGGTAGTTTTACACCAGATTTACTCTGCATTTACACCTGTGCACTGAGATCAGTGTCAAGGCTCCTGTGCTGGCGGCACGCCCTAAAATCCTTAGAAGCAATGGGAAGAGGGATGCTGACTTCAACAGACTCTGGATCAGGCCTTGGTGGTTAAAATATAATCTGAGTTCAGAGTGCAGAAAACAGATTACATGCCTGCTATTGTAGTGAAATGCTTTCCAGAGCAAGCATTAGCAGTATGTACACAAGTGCTAGATGAATTAAGCTGGCATTTATTTTTTTCAGCTCCAGTAGGAGAGGATTGCTTTTAAACAACTCGCGCTTGCTGTGTCGTGTCTGGAGTTGGAGCTGAGCGGAGCCGCCAGGAGGGTACGTGTGACAGAAGCTGCAGTTGCGGGTCTGTTTGTGCTCAATTCCACTGGTCTTCAGGGTCAGCTGTGCACAGACACATCAAGGCAGAGACAGAGCCTGGTAAAAGCTTTGGGGCTTTACTTTCTTAAACTCCCCCGGCTCCATTTAAGCCTTTTTCTCCAACCACTTCTGCAAACCCTGTAGTGCAGCTCAGACAAGGCGACCTGGGGCGTGATGCACCTCTGTTTTGTAACACCTTCCTCTGATTGCGCTGTGCTGCCAGGTGAATCAGTGACCTGCTGGGAACAGAGATGCTAATCTCAGTTCCTGAGAGGTGTACAACTGACTTCACTGGTTTTAGCACTGTTACTCTGGCCCTCATTGTAAGAAGGCTGAGGCGCAGTGGTTTAAACTGCTGGCAGCACCAGCTGCCGTGGAGTTTAGGACTCCAATAACAAAGTGGTCAGGGCACCCTGTCTTTTATTCTTATCTGTCCTCCTGATTGAAAAGCCGGTCCTTCTGACCAGTGTCTAAAGGGAGTGTAGATAGGTAATTTATCTGCCCTGGGTTTTGCCTTTAAAATCTGTTTCTCCTAAGCATTGAATAATTTTTTTCTCCGGCAAACCTGTGATTCTCAATATAGTTTTACCTGCAAGTCCCCTGTCCGATAGATTTCAGAGTGTGCCCAAGTTTCATTGCCTGAGAAGGTGCTTGTGTGCAGGTTTTCAGAGCCTTTGGGGTTTTGCAGCAAAATAAGGCAGACTTAGACCCAGAGGAGCTGTTGGAAGGCTTGGCTGGCTTAATGATTAACACCTTGCAATGCTATGGGAGTGATAGGACAAAGAGACCTCTGGACTCGTGAGCTCTCCCAGAAGAAGCCAGCCACTGGCCTTGCACTGAAACACATCCGTTTACTAGAGACGATTAACTCTCTCAGGGAATTTGAATGGTTCTGTGATCCAGTGTGTTGCCAGAGCTGCCTCAGCCTCCTGGCACCCTGCCTTAATTGCCTGCACCATAATTGCCATGAGCGGGAGAGATGCAGATCACAAGGATCTTTGATCCTGAGAAACCAGCAGTGAACTTGCTGCCAGTTAATGGAGGGAAGGCGAAATGCTGGGAGGGAATAGATGCATGTGTGCTGGCAGGGGCTGCCTGTCCTCTGTCAAGACAAGTGTCTGCCCTTGAGCAGTTGAGATCTTTCGGTCCACCCTCATCTCTCTTGCATATAATGCTAATACTGAGTGGAGACTAGTTCAAATAGGCTTTCACAGACTCAGCTGGCAACTTTGCCTAGTCCTGTTTGGGCTCTAGATGTGATTTTAATGGATAATGAGAAGACTAAAAATAAAGCCAAATGAAGCCCTGTGTTAATTTGCTCTTTGGTTGGGAAGCCTCATTACTGGTCTCTCTGTGGCCACCAGCAGGAAGGGATCAGGCAGTCAGCAAGCCTGTTGTTTCTCCAAAGTCCATGCCTGATGCTGCAGGGACACATGGGACAATGTGCAGCTAGAGAATGAGATCAGCATTTGGCTAACACGAGGAAGAGAGTTAATGTAGTGAAAAGCTCTTCCAACCAGACGCCCTGCTCTCTCCAGGACAGAGAGCAGCTTCCACAGTTTGGAAAGACGTCAAAACACTGAGGAAATAGAAATGATGGCTTGCCAATGGCAAACCTACAGTGATGGAGAAGCTGGCTGGCAGGGCTTGCCTTCCCTGCGGGAGGTGACGGGACTGCAGGGGAACCACAAGCTGACAGGTAGTTTGAATGTGACACTGTCCTTCCCTCCCTCCTGCCTGGGGAGGGGTTCAAAAATGCTTCTGATACGGCACCTTCATCTCAGAACTAGAGCTCCGTGGTTCATGTTTTGCTCTCCCTGCTCTCTGTAACAACCCTGTCTCTTCTGCTAGCAAAAATGTCTGCTTTCCCTTGCAGGTTGGAGCGTGCCAGCTGCCCAGGCTCTTCAGGCCTTGCCAGTGTCAGCAGAGTGTGCACAAGCCCACCGCACTGAGCAGAGCGACTCAGCCTGGCCGCCCTGGGCAGCATGTCCCTCCGTGAGCATGCAATGTCCCTCTTCCGCAGCGCGGTGGGCACCGTCCGTCCGGCTCTGATGCTGAAGAGGGCTGTGAAGCTCCAGAGAGACGGGTGCCCTCAGCTGCTGGTGAAGGGCTGGGCCTTTCCAGTGAAGAGGCACCTGTACCTGGTGGGTTTTGGCAAAGCTGTGCTTGGGATGGCTGTGGCAGCAGAAGAGATCCTGGGAGACCACCTTGTTCGGGGGATCATCAATGTGCCACTAGGCATCCAAGAGAGCCTGCAGCGAGCAGGAATGCAGTAAGGGCTGTGTCTGAACAGTTTTGGGAGGGTAGGCTGCCACATTTGTCCTCTGTGGGATATTGCTGTGAACCCCTTCAGTCCTTTCCAGCTGCCGTCACTCTGGTTCCCACCCCATCCACCACACAGCCCTGGTCTTCAACCACCATCACATCCCAGTGACACCAGTGACACAGCCCTTCTCTTGTGCTGGATGCACTGCTTTCCTAGCCCTGGGGAAGAGACACTCAGCGAAGACCACCTCCCTGTCCTGATCACTCGCCGTGCACCTCTGGTGTACCAGTCCCGTTTCCCTGCTGAGTGACAGCCTGGCTGCCTGTGCAGGTGCCCGTGTCAGTGGTGTGATTGCCTCTCTTACCTCACCAGGGAGATGCTCCTGAAGCCACACAGCAAAATCCAGGTCATCGAAGGTGCCAGGAACAACCTCCCAGACCTAGAGGCTCTGAAGGGAGCAGCTGCCATCCAGGAGCTGGCTGAGGGTCTGACTGTGGACGACCTGCTCCTTGTGCTCATCTCAGGTAGCGTGGGGATCCCAGGGAATGGGCTCTGCTGATGGCCCTTCCAGCCGCCTGCCCACATGTGGCTGTGCAGCAGGGGAGCGCTGTGCTGGCCCTTTCAGCGCTGACACTTGCACCTCTGAGATTTTTCCTCTCCCTTCTCCCACCAGCCTTTCTCCAGGGATGCAGCTGAGGAGGGCACAGAGCTGCCTGCTGCTGCAGTGACACGCTGCCTCCGAGCACTAGGGAGAGGCTGAGCTGCACAGGCTGGGTCCTGCAGTTGTGCCACCACTGTGAGATGGCACCTCTGGGCACAGCCTGCCAGCTGCTCTCACCCCCTGGCAAGAAGATGCTTTCTTCCTGCCCGCTCCTTATATTTGGGGAGGCAGACTTGGAGAAGCAAGGACTTGGTGGACTTGCATGCTCTGAATTTGTGCAGGGGTGTGAATCTGTAAGCTGAGATTCGGGGCTGACCTTTCCCAAGGCTTTGCTGCTTCTGGGCCAGTGGAAACGAGTCCCCGTGTTCCAACATGGTGAGCTGCACACCTTGCAGCATCAGCCCTGAACACCCCCAGGCCCTGGCTGCTGGGCCCCAGGGCTGCGTAAAGAAGGTGGATATTGTGCATCAGAGGGTTGCAGTGATGTCACCCCAGCCTGAGCTCAGCTGGGTGAGTGGGTGTCGCAGGGCAAAAGCATGCAGGGCTTTGGAGCAGCTCCTTAGAAACCCCTTGGTCTCCTCTGCTCCATGATTTTTCCTCTGGTTCCTCTATGGATGCTGCAGCCCAGTCTGGTGCAGAGAAAACAGTGCCATTAGGCAAACACCCAAGCAGCTGGCATCTAGCTGTGCTTGCTGGGGATTCCCCTGGGTTTCCTCCTGTCCTTCGGCTACAGGGATCTCCAAGAGACTCCTCAGCCCTTCGGGAAGCCTGCACACGATCTTCCCGCGCCTGTGGCTCCCTGTGCATGTGCACTCCCACACAGCAGCCGGTCCCCGACTGCTCCTGCCTCTCAGCTAGATCCCTGACTATTGACTGAGACACAGGCATTTGCATTTGTTTTTCTTGCTCATCATGTTTTATTGATGCTGATTTGTCTCAAACCTCGGAGCAGGCTTTGCCTTTTAACAGTAGCTTTCAGCTGTACTTCTGTGCACATTCAGTCTCTGCTGAGATCTTGCGCTTTTCTACTCTGTATTTTCCATCCATTCCACTTTTCCATTATAACATTTTTTCTTGCCTTCTTTTCCACTTTTCCGATGCCTGCTTGTATCAGACAGGATTCCCATCGATGAGGCTATCACCCTGGACTCCAGGTGTGCTTTGTCCCTTGTGTTACTCTCTCCCCCTTTCCTTTCCTCCCAGGCCTAGATGAGTCCAGTTCAGTAGTTTCCAATCTTGCTGCAGCCATAGCTGGTGTTTTTACACAGTCCTGTATAAATGGAGCCAGCAAAACAGGCAATGTCTCCATCTGCTTAACACTGACTGCTGTGTGAGACATGGAGCCCGTGCTCCCTGCTCACCCATCCAGCTAGCTCTTGAAAATCAGTGTGACAGCACACCAGTAGCCTGATGTAGTGGGGACAATAATTGCTGGCCCTTCTCTGTCATTCCTGCAACACTGCAGGCATGTGGTACCCTGCTTCGGTGAGGTTTGCACTGCCTGGGTGAAGCGTAGCTGACTGCAGACAGTGCGGGGCATTGGTGATAAGAACCCACTGGTGAAGAAGATTGAGTTCTCCAGAGATGTTAGCATAGTTCCCTGACCACCTCTGCCTTGCCTCCATGCACTGGTGAGGGAAGACGAAAGGCTCAAGAGTTGAACAGCCTTGCTTTCCTCCTGTCCTCCTTTTACTGCTGTCCTGATGTCCTTGCCCTCTCTTCTGCATCCTAGGGGGGGGATCCGCCCTACTGCCTGCTCCCATCCCTCCCATCCTCCTCGAAGAGAAGGAGAAACTCACAAAGATGTTGGCTTCCCAAGGAGCTACCATACAGGAGCTTAACATTGTCCGGAAGACACTGTCCTTGCTGAAAGGTGGAGGACTGGCCCGGCTCGCATATCCCGCACAGGTAACTGAGAGAAAGCCCATGCTTGCCTGGAGGTCATCCATCTGCCCTCAGAATAGGGGCTTAATCAACTAGCCTAAATGTACTTGCAGGGGTTTTATCCTTAAAAGGATAGAAAGGAGTGAACAACCTTTGCACAGTTTTGTGAGTCTCCAGCTCAAATTTCACTGGGGACCCAAACTCTCAGGGAGACAGAGGTAAAGAAGGGGGAATTCAGACCTGGCAAATGTCAGCCGTCCCATCACACCACTCTCAGCAGACCCCAGCCCTCACCCAGCAGGCATTTCTGATGTGCTGGTGGTCCACCACAGCGCTTTCAACAATGGGTCAGAGCCTTGGCTCCCCTGGGGACCGTTCTCAGCACATGCCATCACTGAAACCACACTAGGTTATCAGCCTGACAAGTGCAGCGTCACGGGTTACATCTCCCAGTGTGATGGCCCAGCATCAAAGGACATTGTAGATCTGTGGGTTCAAGAAGGGCAAGGTGACTCTTACAGGACCATAAAACAAAAATGGGCCAAGATCTTCCCCTGTTTCCATCTGCTTTGACATGGGGGTGGCACAAGTGTAACTCAGCAGCGCTTATGCCAGGGCTCTTGTGCGGTCACCTGTCTCTGCCTCCCACAATAATCTGCAGACGTTCCTCTCGGTAGGTGGTGAGCCTCATCCTTTCTGATGTGATTGGTGACCCCCTGGACATCATAGCGAGTGGGCCCACTGCTGCGAGCTCCCACAGTGTCCAAGACTGCCTTCAGATACTCACCAAATACAACCTGCTGCAGAACCTGCCCAAGTCAGTGGAGACAGTCCTGTCCAGCTCTCCCAGCAAGCCCGCTGCTCCGGAAGACTACTCCCATGTTTGCAACATCATCATTGGGTCAAACACGCTGGCTTTAGATGAGGCCAAACGCCAAGCTGAGGGCCTGGGCTATGCGACTCTGATTCTGAGCACAGCAATCTGCGGGGAAGTCAGCCATGTCGCCACGCTGTATTGCCAGCTGATCCGGCTGGCTTGCCTGGGCTTCGCCGGCCTTGGAGACGGGCCCTTGGGTGACAAAGTGAGGGGGAATCTCCTGCAGCTGGTGGCAGAGCTAGAGATCCCAGACTTGAACCTTGCTGAGTTTCTACAGGGCCTGCGAGGATTAGGGCCTGAAAGACCAATCTGCATCCTGGCTGGTGGAGAAACCACGGTTCAGCTTCAAGGAACCGGCAAGGGAGGGAGGAACCAGGAGCTGGCCCTGCGCGTGGGGCTGGGGCTGCACAGGGCACAGGCCACAGAGGTCAGCGGGCCTCGAGGGAGGTGCGAGATTGTCTTCCTCAGCGGTGGGACAGACGGGCAGGATGGGCCGACAGAGGCAGCGGGGGCCTTCTGCAGCCCAGAGCTGGTGGATGAGGCACTGCAGGAGGGCCTCGACATCAGGGCCTTTCTCAGCAACAATGATTCCTATACGTTCTTCAGCCAGTTCCAAGGTGGGCATCACCTCCTGGTGACGGGCTTGACAGGCACCAACGTCATGGACATCCAGGCCATTTTAATTAGAGCCATGGAGACATCGTGAGAGCTCCCTCTGCAGATATCCAGATGCATTTAATTAGGACTGGGAGTAAATGAAGGCATCAACACTGCAGACAATTCTAAACTGCTTAAATTAAGGCTTGCTGTTGAGGATGCTAGGTCATTGACAGAAAGACTCCACTAATTAGACACGAGTGGATGTCCACAGCAAAAGCAAGCACTTGTAACTGTGATCAGAGGAAGGTAAGAGGTCACATTGTGGACACAGAGGCCAGGTTTAACACTTCTGCCATGAGCCACCACTGCTGTGACTGTTTCAGCTATAGTTAAAAGCCGTGGGGAAAGCAAGGTCCTGGTATGGCTGCCAGGGAGAGCTCTCACTGCAGCTACTGCACCTCTAGTGCCCCCAGCTCAAGAGCAGCTGAGCCGGGGGCTTGCGCAGGTTCAGACATGCATTGCAGTGACTGAAGGACATAAAAGCAATAGCAAGGCCTGCCTGGCTGGACACGTGGCGGTGCTGGGAGGCTGCAGTGGGAAGGGGACACCCAGCACCGGCTCCACATGCCAGCACAGTGCCCTGCAACGCAGAAGACCCCAGAGACCCTGAGCCCAGCACGATGCACACCCAGCAGCATGGCTAAGGAGCACACTGGCTGAGAGCAGTGTTTCATCTTGGACGCGTGACATGAAAGCAGAGCACAGTGACGCAGAGGGTGGGATACCTTCGCTGCGCAGCATAGGGGAAGAGGACAAATGAGGTGCAGTGGCAAGCCAGCCGAGTGGAGTCCTTCTCCAGCCTCCTTCCCTCCACAGGGACATCTTCCCTGCTGATCACTGTCAGGAGAGCCTCCATGCCAGCAGTGTGTACACTACGAGCTTTCATGCTGTTGTTTTCCAGCTGCCTAGAAAACAGTCATGCATCCAGCCTGAGCCACTGACCTTTCTTCTGTGCTAAGGCAGAAGTCGCTGTCACTCCGATTAGCTCTGCTAATTCCACAAAACAAAAGGCAAGGAAACCTTCATGCTCAGCTCTCCTGACCCATACTGCTGAGCTGATCAAAGGGCAAAGCTGCCAGAGCTATGCTTTGACAGGGAGCCGCTCCCCTGCATATATAAAGACACAGTGGTTATCGTGGTTTCATCACCTACTGCAGTGCAATATATGGGAGAGCAGAGATGAACCAGGTTTCCCAGGACCAGGAGCCCACAGTGGGGCTGGATTTCAGAAGGGCTCTGCCTGTAGCAACAGGCACAGTGATGGTTTTGGCTGGATATTCAAAGGACTTCAGCTCAGCAGCCACTATGACCCAACACGTCCAACTCCTTTTGAATATCTGCCTGTTTGTTACAGAGCCTAAGTGGGAGCTGAGCTCCTTTGAAAATCCAGCCCTAATTTAATAGGACACGCTTGACTCAGACTCTTTCCAGACAGACCGACCTACTCCATGTGGCTGATCTCATCTCGTGACATAAATACACCGTCCTGCCAACACGAGTCGTCGTGTCTCACTGAACAGTCGTTCTGCACCCAACTTCAAGATGGATCGGAGGGTGGATTTTTGAGGAGGATGCGACACCTCCTGCTTTGGTTTCAAAGCCAATATCTAACAAGCAGGGATATCAGCAGGACCATCACGGGGCCCAGTATCGATGCCAGGCTGGCAGCTGGACTGTCTGGGCCTCAGCCCAGGCATAGTGTCAAGGCACAAGCCTGAGGATTTCAGATCCCTGGTCTTACCCCAGTGGTTCAAACTCATCCATGCATCTCATTTGTCCTCAGAGTCTGAAGGTCTTCCGTAACATGCCCGAGCTTGCTCACACTGGCAAACAGCTTTGAGGTCTGCTGGGAGAAACCTGCCAAATGTTGTAAAGCTTGCTCTGCCCCAGTAACGTCAGGTGGTGGTTGCGCAGGAGAAGCTGCTTTGTGCTGTGCGTTTTGCTCCGGAGGTCATCAGCAGGTTTCAGAGCACTTGGCTTCTGCTGTGTGCCCGGCACGCCAGCACCGCGGGGGCACTAACACAAGCAGCAATACAGCCAAAAAGTACAGGCAGCAGCCAGGATGATGGGCTAAATCTGGCTCCAAAGCTTTGTTAATGCTTCCTGTCCAGTTCTGCTCCAGTGAAATCCAGAGTAACTCCAGTTTCGGGCTGGCAGAAGGGTCACTGGCATCTTCAGCAGTAGGTCTGGCATGCCAGCCTGGGCCTGCTGTACCCCTGTGCTCTGCCCATGGCCCCGCCACGTTGCCGAGTGCCATGCCAGTCCTTGGAGCTGCTGCTTGCGCAGCGTGACAGTCAAGTTCAGAAGACCTTGGGCTAGGGCTCGCTGGCTTCTCCTGGGAAATGCCTATGCTGCTAACACCACATGTACCCTGAGCAGTGTCCTTGCTTTCTAAACAGTGGCTTTTCACTAATGATTAAAAAGAGTTTGTGCTGGGGAGGAGAAAAGGCTAATAGAAGGTTTGTTGAAAGGATGGAGCTGTTTGAAGTGCACTTCACATCTGCATTTGCTTGGCCTCCGTATATGGTTTTTGTCCTCCTTTTCTAAGGAGGAGATAACAGGACACAGGGAGGTTGAGCAAGGACACCCAGGTTACAGAAACATTTTTCCTCTTCAGATGCTTCTGCCTGGATAGATCGAAGCTCCATTTCTGAGGGATTGCTTGGGTGGACCTTGTGCATCTTCTGCCTAGGGAGGAAAGGAGCTTTGGCCTGTGTGCACCCGTTACAACCAAGGCATCGTTTCATTCCTCTGGACAATGCTCAGCACAAAATTGCCTGTTACTGCTCCAGTCCAAAGCCAGCTCCCTCTGACCTGCAGTCCCTTTGCTCGCAGCAGAAGACCCCACGCATGAGCCAGCATACATATGGGCCACACTGGTCAGCTTTTGCAAGGATTTGTGAGATAACAGTTGTATCTAAAGATGCAACAGCATGGCTTACCTGCCAAGTACCCATTTGCCTCTGGGCTGTAGGAGCCTGCCAGGAGAAATGACTTTTCCATCAGAAACTTGAGTGAGTCACCACAGCTGAGCAGGGCTTTGCAGCTTGCCTGCGCTGGCCTGGATGGGGTATTAGCATCGTGTGAGCACACCTGGGCAAATAAAGAAACCCAGAGCATGACTGTGGTCACAGCAAGCGATCCCCGTGTGCAGGCCGTGCTGGGACCAGCTCAATACCATCCTGTCTGCGGAGCGCTTGCACCTAAGGAGATAAGTCACAGAAAGACTGAGGACAACAAGAGCTGCTTGGTTTTGGTGCTGCCAGTCCCTACTCTTTTCATTGGAAAAGCAAAACTCTTTCTATGCCAGCCAGCCTCCATGAAGGAGATGGCCGACAGCTCCCTGGCCACATCCCTGTACGTGGGCAGGGGACACAGGGGCAGCTGTTGGGAAAAGCATGTCCAGCTGCTGAATGGGGAGTAGGTGAGTAAAGCCCGGGCACGTCTGGGGTCGATTTGCTCTCCTAAGCGAGCTGCTCATAGCCACAGTGCTAATGGCCGGGAGAAGTAACTGCGTTATTAACAGCGTGAGCTTTTGGCAGTAAATTAAAAATCTTGGCTGACGCCCTTGGCTCTGCTTTTGCCTCTTAGGAGACATTAATATCACAGCTCCCCAGCACTCCCATTATCACTTCATTAAGGATCCAATAATGATAAATGTGGATGGTTTTATTTTGCACAGAGCCTGATTAATGGCTAACATTTCACTAGGTGTTAATGGGGCCCTTCCTTTATGGAGGGATCGAAGGGGGCTGCCTTTCATCTCCTCAACAAGCTGGGTAATTTTCACTATTTTCGCTAATGTGACAGATTTAACACAAACCTTGAAAGAGCGGCTGAGGCCTCTTGAGAAACTTTGAAGAGCATCGTGCTTGGGGCAGCCCTTGCTGCCGTGGCTGTTCTGCAGCTTGCTCTTCCTCCTCCTCCCGTGTCCTGCCAGCAGTGCCTCCTTCCAGTGCCCTCAGCAGAGGCCATCACCAATCTCCTGGGGTAGTGGGGGGCAAAAGCACAGCAAGGAGCTCCCCAGGGACCTCCCTGCCCTGGGGCTGAGCCCACCGGCACAGCTGCTGGGGCTCTCTGCAGCCAGTGCAGTGCAGAATCAGGCCCGCCCTTTCAAGGGGATGCAATGCAAGGAGTGAGCTTGCGCTGGCCTCACCCCAAAGCAGCTTGGCATCCATCACCTGCCCCCCTGAGAGGGCTGGGGAGCCCAGGATTGAGGACAGAGCCCAGGCTGAGGCCAGCAGCCCTCCTCCAGCACCCCAGGGGACAGCTTTGGTGGCTCTTCCGAGGCCAGCTCCCATGCTGCAGGGGCTGTTCTCCGCCGTAGGGCCCCGGCGTATTGCACGGCTTCAATCCCTATATGAAGTGGGATGTATAATCACATAGGAATAAAAAGCCATACAAGACAGCAGGCCACAAGCTGCTCCGCGCTGGCTGGGCGACCCACCAGTCCCTCTGCAGCAGCTGCCGCGGCCCCTGCTGGGATGCGGCTGGGCCCCAGGAGCCCCCCACAGCCCCTGTGCAGGGTCTGTGGGGAGACAGAGGAGCCCTGCATCAAACAGAGATGAGAGGCGATGTTTCAGCCAGGAAAAAGCGTGGGAGGCCCCAGAGCCACTGGAGAGGAGTCCCACAGCATGTCAGCACTTGCTCCCAGCTAACAGCCCCCTCCGCCAGGCTCCCCCTTGGAGCAGAGACAAGACTCACCTTGTGGTACACCCAGACGTCCCCTCTGCCCATGCTTGTCCCCCTCCAGGGGCTCCCCAGGCTTTACCAGCCTCACCAAGGCAACAGGTACCACAACCCCCCAGCACCACTGCAAACACCTGATGGAGGGAGGAAAAGGAGCCAGCCCCGCGTCCGCAGCAGTCAGGGGATCCTGCGCTGTCTGACCAAGGAGAGCGAGCCTGGCGGCTGGAGTGAGCGGTTGCAGGGAGCTGTCGGAGCACAAATCCCCTGGCAGCCCATTCGGAGCGGCTCCCAGCTGCCTGCAGGAGCTCTTGACAGGGGGCCAGGCACCAGCATGAACGAGCGTGGATCCTCCACTAAGAAGGTGGAGGTGGGTGGAAGGAATGGGGAGCTCTTGCCCCAGTGAGTGCCCACCGAGTGGCACTGGCACAGCCACCACAGGAGCCCCATGCGCTGGGGTACGGGGCTGCGACACGGGCAGGCTCCTGCAGGAGCCCACCCAAGTGATCCTGGGGATAAAGCCAAGTGGTGGCCAACAGAAATAGGGTTTTGTGCTGCGTCCTCTCTTCCTGCCTTTCTCTGGAAGCTGCTCGCGTCCCAGCAGCGATTCTGGCATCCACAGGATGGGAAACAGAGCAGTGCCTGCAGCAGGAGGAGACGGGTGGTGGGTAAGGGCTCGTGCAATGCATGCACCAAGAAGGGAACAGCTTCTTCTAGTTAAAAGAAACCGGCAAAGTAGCCATGCACACTCTGCTTGCCACGCAACACCAAAAGAACTCTTTTCGCTGGCCCAGGAGGCTGCAGCTGATTGCCAGCCTCCAGCCAAGCACCACAGCGTTGCCTTGGGCAGCACCAGAGGGGCTGAGTCACCCCAGAGCCATCACCCTGGGCTCCCCTTAACCCATGAGGAAGAACTTCAAGCTCCAGGCTGCCTTCCCAAGCTACGTGGCAGCACTGGGAAGCACCAATACCCTTCGAAACACCCCCAGAAACCTTCCTCCATCCCCAGGGTCAGGGTTTCTCCAGGGGCCAGAGCAGCTTAGCAGGCTGGACTCTGCACATCATCCCTCACGGGGTGCTCCTGCCCAGCCAGACCCTGCACAGTGGACAGGTAGGGTCTCCAGGTGAAGGTCCCCACATGTCCCTTCCCTAAGGCAGGGCAGGCAGGGGTCTGCCAGGCCCCAAGGAAGGGGGAGAACATCCCTCGCAGCGGCACCACAACAATTTGGAGCAAGGGACCTTTTTTCAGTGCAAAACCTGGAGGGTTTTGCTTTCCACATCAGTATTTGTGAGCTCTCACTCACCTGCTCCAAGAGCTGTGCAGAGGCGAGGGCTGAGCCGCACCGCTGCCACATTTTGGAAGGAGGGAGGGGTCGTCCCCACCCTGGAGGGGGGCAGCCCCAGCGATTGTCAGATCAGGCACTGCGGCTCTTCGAAAAGCACAGATCCCACGAGGGGCTCGACCCAACCGAAATCCCCAGCAAAACCCATGGAAGCGGCGAGCGGTGGTGGCTGTCGGCACACGCAAGCAGCCGCACCACTGGGGGGGACTGGGCACGGGGATGGCGCTGCCGGGTCCTCGATCGCTTCTTAACCGCCTCCAAGCCAAATCAGCGATTAAGGGATCATCATTTGATGAATTATACGAAAAGCTGCATTCGTGAATCACCGTATCCAGGCTGGGTAAGAACACCACTGGTGCTGTATTTGGGAGTAATTACTCTCCACGAGCATGTGAATCATTAGGTATAATTACCCTAATAAATAAAAGGGAGATAACTCCAGTCTCCAGCCTAATCTAGTGCAAGTGATTTTTGGGGTGAGCTGCACAGAAGAAAGTGAGGAGCACGAGGCAGAGGGAAAGCAGAAAGAGGAGAGCTTCAAAACCTGGGCACGCCGTTAATCCCTCCCGCAGCGATCGAGGCCAGCCAGCGGCGGTGGAATCTCTCCTGCAGGTCCTCGCTGGAGTTTGGGCGCAGAGGGTCTGCCATGGAGGGCTCACGTTTGGCTGCGACGGGGTTGTCCCTTCCTGGGGCAGCATCCCAGTGGATCACAACTTCCCCTGGCAAACGTTTTGCTGCTACAAAAATGCAATCGGGTTAAAAAGGATTTATTTTGGGGGTGACAGGAGGGCAACGTTTACTCAAGTCTAACAAAACCATTTTGCTTTTCCACTGGGAAACACAGGAATGAAAAAAACCCAAACCCACCCCACTTGAAGTTGACATTTTGAAACGAAGCAGCAATTTTCTTCTCCACTTAAAATGTCATCACAGACTTTTGCTTTAAAAAAAGCAGCCTTCCCTGAGTGACATTTTAAGGGGAAATGTTGACTTAAAAGCAGAAGGAAACTCCCCAACCCATGCAATGAAATGTTTTGAGCTGCAGTTGAGACTTCTTGCAGAAAAATCGATATTTTTGCAGCAAAAAAACCCAAAATTGCAAGTAACTGCAGCTCTTGCTGATTGAATTTCCCACAGGACAAACCCATCCTTGAAGAAGCAAGACTTCGGGCTACTCTGCCAGACCTGCATGGGAAAGCACAGAGCAGCATCACCGCCCTGCCCCGGAGGAAGCACCATCCCCAGTTCTGAGCAAATTTTCCTCAAAAGCCCTGCAAAGCAAAGCGAGCAGTTGGGAGCAGAGGCTGGTTTTGTCCTAGAAGGGTGGCAGGTGAGCAGGGCTGGCTCTGTGCTGTCCCTGCAAGATGCCAGCGCAGGAGCTGGCCCAGCCCAGGGGATGCTGGCCCCAGTTTGGGGAGCGCCAGTGAACGGTAGCGGGGTTTGTTCCACCTCCCCCAGGGCTCCCTGCAGCCCCCACGGGGAGAAACAGGATTTAGTCTGCGACTCGTGGGGATCCCCATTCACTCCCCAGGGAGCCAAAGGACTGTGGCTCATCCCTTCTCTGCTTGCAAGAGGGGCTGGGCTCTGCCAAGAGATGGTCCACAAGCCCCAGCTGTGCCGTGCCATGCTGTGCCACCTCTGCCTCTTCTGCCGGGTGGGGTTTGACCAGGAGCAGTCTGTGCTTGGGCTCTCCCCAGGCCGCAGTTATTGCTGCCTGGGTTTTGGTTTTTTAATAACCTGTAATATGAGAAGCCTACCCGGGGGAGCAGAGGGATTACCGGCAAATATCACTTCCCATTTGCCAGGCTTCGAGGGGCTTTAACCACGTGGATTAGCCAGGAGCGGAGAGAGGGACACAAACCACCAGGCTGGGACAGACCAGGCTGAATCCTTTTAACACAGGGCTGCAGCAAAATCCCACAGACAACGAGTATCCTCCAGCCTCCGAAGGAGGTGGGCTGCAGAATCCTAATTAGCTCTTCGATATTAATGAACTGCCACTGAAGCAAACAAGCCAGCGACAGCGGCTGGCACAGCTCCTGCCGCCACCTCCCAGTCCCAGCACTGGGCTGCCTGCACAAGGGCACTTGGTGGCACAGGCCCTGGGATGGGGGACATGGGGACCCAAGGAAATAGGGATGCAAGCTACCGTGGGAGAGGAGCTGCTTAGGCACAGTGGCACAGGGAGGGTGCAAAGGATCCAGGACACGAGGGTGCATGGCAGGACATGTTGCAGTCCTGGTCCCCATCTCCACAGCTGATGCTGGGAGATGCCACCGCTCACATGGGGACACCCACCTTGCCAGGGGCTTTCTGCAATACCAAGGCAGAGTCACTTCACACTCAGGTGAAGCCAGCAGCTCAGGGACAGGGCACCCTGTCACCGGTTATGCCAACTGGTGCCCACTGGCTTGGAAACATAAAAGCCAGCAGCTGGACACACAAGGTGTGCAAGTAAATCCTTACACAGAACATTCATGCCCTAGTCCCTATTTAAGGGCTCTAAAAGCCTGTGGGACACCCTGCAGGCAAGTCAAGAGGGAGCCGTGGTGGGCAGAGCCCCATGCCGGGGTGCTGGGGACATCTTGCAATATTAATTAGCACTGTTAGTTATTAAATGCCACTGGGCGGGGAGGGCAAGCAGCCTTCCTCTTGCCCAGGGAGAGCCAGTGAGTGACAGCTCCCTTCTTGTCTCCAGCACCACCTACAAATGGGGAGGGGTGAAGGGGCTCCCAGCACATCACCCCCAGCATCCTGAGTGCAAACCTGGGAGCCACCCACCGGTGGCTGCTGCTGGATGCACAACCCACCCACATCCCCAGTGCTAGCAGAGAGCACCCAAAGAACACAAAACCCCAGTCCAGCACAGGCTACAGGGATGAGCCCTGCAGAAAGCCACCCCCGAGCTCAGGGTGATGCCCAAAACAAAGGCAATTCTGTGCAGAGGCACCACCTCGGGCGCAGCCCTTGAGCCCAGCTCACCTCTTACCTGCCTTTACCGGCATCTCCAGCTCTTGAGAGGACGCCTGAGCCTTGTCCCAGTGCCCAGCTGAGCTCTACTTGCCAGCACAGCCCCCCCAAGCCTGCAGACTACAACCCACCCCTCCTCAGCCGCTTTAACCTCTTCTAAACCCTCCTGGAAAGGCAGGAATCACTGTGTGCTGTGCACAGCCACCAGAAGTTGATTAAGCCCTAATTAATTGCATTAAGGTCAGCCAATGTACTCTGTTAAGGAAGAAAGCCAATAATTAAACTCCACGTGGGGCGTGCTTCTGCCATTAGCTCCCCAGGCTGCAGCAGCGGAGTCGGGCTCAGCGGGGTCACAGCCAGCACCGCTCGCCAGCACATGGTGGTGGCAATCAGGGAAATAATTAAGTGCCAGGCATAAAACCATCAGCACTTTAACGGTGGGTTGACAAAACTCACCCAGCATGGCTGTCGGCAGCGGGGCTGCCTGCGAAGGCTCAAGGCGAAGGGGGCTGTGGGGGGACGCCGGCTGCGTGGAGAGCATCCTCTGCGGGGATCCCCGGGGAGGAGGATGCGGCTGTGTCTGGCCGCGCAAGGCCACGGCCCCAGTGGTGCCAGGGCGAGGAGAGCGGCAGGGGCTGGCGCGGGTCCCTTCCCCGGGGAGGGAAGTCCTACGGGTGCCGACAGTGGGGTTTTGTGTGGCCCAGACAAGAGCACCTGCCCCGGTGCTGGGAGCCGGCCAGGGGCACCATATGGAGGGGACCTGCCCCTCGCCGCAGCGGTGCCGTCTGGGCACGGGGCCAGCTTGGCTGGGGACGTGGCCCCCAGCGTGGAGAGGGGCCTGGGTGCTGAGCCCTGCGGGATGGGGCCATGCGAGCCCTGCATCTGCACATCACCGGTCCAGCCTGGAAATGCCACCGCCAGGCACAGAAGTGACAGGTACGAGCGTCACATTGTTCCTGGCCACCCTATGACTGGGTGCTACACACCCCAAGAAGGCAAGGGTGCTGCAGGGGAGGTCCAGCCCTGAGTGAAAACCTCGCCTGGCTTTGGGGGGGAGCAGGGAGCATCCGTCCTCCGAGCCAGCCCCAGGAAGGAGTGATGGGGCAGCCCAAGCCAAGGTGTACGGCTTCTGGAGGGGAAGGAGCACAGGGCGCTCCGGGCTCTGTCCGTTCAATCCCTCCCCAGCAGCAAACTCATTTAAGCCTTTTCTTTGCTCCCAGCTGAAAAAATAAAGGCCAAGGTAATCTGCCTGCCTGTCCCTCTTTGTCTCGGGGATAATAGCAGGCAGCGCAGTGTGGAGCCCCCCAGGGCTTTGCAGATTACAGCTTTCAGAGATGTCTACAGTGCCTGGACAAAAATGAGAGGTGGTGGAGCAGAGCGGGACAGCAGGGACGTCACAAGGTCACCCACCCCCTGCCTGCCTAACTGCATGTCCCCTCTCCTTCGCCTGCTGCTGGGATGGCAGGTGGAGAGATGATGGCTGGGCAATGGGATGGTGGGACAGCGGGTGGTGGGATGGTGGCTGGGCAATGGGACGGCGGGCGGTGGGATGGTGGGACAGCAGGCAATGGGACAGTGGGCGGTGGGATGGTGGCTGGGTGATGGAACAGCAGCAGAGTGCTCCTCTGGGCTTCCCAGCTCCAAAGGCTGACCTTTCACTGAGGGCAGACTTATGAATATTTCACGGAGGGTTTTTGCCTTATAATTTACACTTCGCTGATTCTGATAATTACACATCTGATCGAGGGGGGAAATAAAGAAAAACCCATGTAACCTGCCGCAGTGACCACGACAGTGCGAGCTGCCGCTCCCGTACTCACGACGACTTGTTTGCAAACCACCTACAGACCTGCAATGACTGGCCGGGGACACGTGGGAACGGCTGCACCGGGCTGAGCTGCAGCTGGCTTTTCAATAATTCAAAGGGTCAAGACACCGGAGAAAAAAATTCCCAAACCAGTTCCCCCATTTCCCATTAGTTTTGTCTGGCAGGAGGCATCCCAGCCCTGGCAACGAATATCCGCTCAGGAATGTCTCATGTCTAAAAGCACAAATAAAAAAAGGGAGGTGGGAGGAAACCCTGCGCCTGGCCTGCGTTCGCTGTGAGTTCAGACAGATCGGAGAGGGCCGGCAGGGGCAGGCAGCGCCGTGGGGACGCAGGCAGAGGGGCAGATCCGAGGGAGATGCCACCCCCTGGGCAGCCCTCTCCCCGGCTCTCTGTCCCCGCTGTGGCTGCCCACGCCAGCCCCGGGTCACCCTCTGTCCCGTCACGGCACACATCATCCCTCCAAACGCAGCCCACGTAGCTGGCGCGGCGGTGCCGGCACGGGCGAGCCGGGGGGGCCCGGCCAGTGCACCCCACGGCGCGGGGCTCGACGCCTTCGCGCTCCGCTCCCACACAGACCGCGTTTATTCACTTTATCAAAACCACCAGGTGCCCGGAGCCACGACAGCACCCTCCATAAGAACTTCCCGGGGTTGAGGCATCCGTGCGGGTGCTCTGCAGACCCTCGTGTGCGCGTACCCCCAAAACACCCCACATGCCCTCTGAGTGCCACCCACCCGCGGCAACAGCTCTTTCCTGCTTTTTAGGGCCAGCCCCGAGACGGAGAAGGAAGGAGATGGAGCAGAGGGGAGACAGAAGCACCAGACAATACAACCATGGCCAAATCCACGGTCCTCAACAGTCCAGCTCCGGGCTCGGCAGACCTCGTCGCTCCTCTGCCCCGCTCGGGGTGCCCACACCTTTCCCGGGCACCCCGTCCCCTGGGGGTAGCACCCGCGCCGGCTGCACCCGGGGCCATCCGCAGCATCCCGTTGAGATCCTAGCTCTGGCCTCCATAGCGGATGGAGATAAGGACAAAACTACTCCCTGGCTCATAAACAAGCGGCCAGATTCTGCCGCCAGCATCCGGCAGGCGATACCCGAGCCAGCGAGGCCAAACCCGCAGCTCCGGGCGGGGATCGCGGCCAGGGTCCGGCAGCCTGCCCGCGGCGCAGGGAGCGGGAAGCGCCGATCGGTCCCGGCTTCTCCTTTTACCTGGGGCTGGCACGAATGCCGGCGGCGCAGGAGGAGCGACGTGAAGCGAAGGCAGCTTGAGGAAACGGGATCCCCTCCTGGGGACGGCATCACAGACAGATGCAAAAGGGAAAATAAAAGACCGATCCCCCCCACCTCGTCCCCCATCCCCATCCCTGCTCCAGACAAAGGCAAACCTGGGCACAGCAGCGCACACGCGAACCGCAAACCCCCCCGAGACCCCAGGCCGGCCGAGGGCCCCCCCAGCCCCACGGGACCCCCAGGGATCAGCACCATGCACAGACCCCAGGGCAGAGACGCCCAAACCGAGACACGGGGCCCGCAATGAAAACCGCGCCGGGAGAAAAACCCACCCTGGGGAAAGCAGCGCCGGGGAGGTACCTGTGCAATCCCCAGCCAAACCGCCGGTGCCCCCCGATGCGGGGCGTCCCAAAGCCACCCTTCCTCGGAGGTGACAGGTATTTATTGGGGCCAGCGGCTGTCTCCCCGCGCTGGGGACCGCGGCTGGAGGGCGGCAGGGGCTGCCATTGGCTCCCGCGCCACCCGGGCAGCATCGCTCTCCAGGGGCTCGCTCTGCCAGGGCCAACTTTACAAGGGAAGGAATTATTTCTTTTTTTCTTTTTTTTTTTTTTTTT
>Ga0065711_1033467_pt1 | contig 25451 bp, 22 predicted proteins | sample Hoacrofraction12_FD_59098 | JGI IMG/M metagenome (GOLD analysis project Ga0065711, IMG submission 59098) | Hoatzin crop microbial communities from Cojedes, Venezuela - Epithelial fraction 12 v2 (version 2) | ecosystem: Host-associated > Birds > Digestive system > Esophagus > Crop | place...
TTTTTTTTTTAAAAAAGCGGACCAAGGCATGCCCCCCCCCCCAAAAAAAAAAAACAACAACAAAATCAAATAACCCAATACAAATTCATGTGCACAATTCAGAGACTCACCTGTTCCAGGCAACAGTCCAGGTCCTCAGCATCATCACAAAGAACTAAATATTAATCACATTCCACATACTATTATAGAGAATGAAACAAGCAATATCATCTCTGAAAGTGGTACTTGTGAGGTTGTGCAGCAAGTGTCTTTCTGTTGGTCCTTTATAAAATTTGCTGTGTTTGTTAGTCCAAGGACATTTATTTCCCAACTGCCGGCACTTCTAATCAAATTGGGAAATACTAAAATCAAGCTAATGGACCTGATATTGGTACTCGTGGCTGAGAAAGGCACTGCAAAATCCTTCTGTCTCTGCTGGGTTGACTTGGCTGAGCTAAAAGGCATAAAACCTTACTCCTGCCAGGAATATCAGATAATTCTGTTCCAGTTTTACACTCTGGAAGTGCACAGAATACGTATATATACTCAAGACTTCAGACTTCCACATCAATAAAGAAAGAACAAATCCAATTTTCCATGACATAACAGGTTACTTACTCTGGAACAATTTATTGAATTGACTCATGTTGTTTCTCCACAAAACCAGCCTGGGAAATTCATTGTATATAAATGTACAACAAAAATACAAGAAAACCCAACCAAACACAAGAGCTCCACTCTTCATATTTGAATAGATAAGCCAAAATCTGAAAGATACTCAAGGAAGAGGTCTACAAATTAAGTGAGGACCACTGTTCAACTTTTTCCCAGCTGTAATCACACTTCAGAAGAGGTTGTTGCTATTCTTTTGCTGTTTTTTGAGGGGATGCGTGTCTCTCACAACTGGCAGTGGGAGGTGGGTATCCCGCTTACACACAACTGCAGGGCAGGTTTGAATGTTGTCGCCCGGAGAGGCTGTTTTGGAGAGGGACATGGAGGGAGGACTCCAACCTTTTAATGGAGAAATAATCTGATTATTCATGGAGTGTGTATGTACTTGAATGAAGATCTTTTGGTGAAATATGTCTACAGAAATCGATTTGAAAATATTTCCCATTACACAGATTTGTCATCAGGCACCATTCTCATTCCTTTTATTCGTCTGCTTTTTCACTCTTCATGAACCTAGCCAGCAGCTTCAGCAATGCAACTGGCCCATCACCACCTGCCTGCTTAGAAGTGAAAAATAAATACGACACAGAAACTTTTTCCTCATTTTCCATGTCCCTGTCCCCTCCAGGTGCTCATTTCATGTTAGCATTGTTCTGTGCAAGTGGCAGTGGTTGGAGGGGGTATCAGGCACAAGCATGTGTGAATTTAGGTGTGAGTCTGGTAGGATGCAGGGGAATGGCAAATTCAGCAATGCAGGATTAAGCAAATATAAAAGACGAGCAAATGCAGAAGACAGACTGAAAGCGGAGCAGTTCCTCATGCTAAATATGCACTTAAAATGAGTGAGGAAAAATATAAATATTGCTAAACAGCTGTTGCTGGACTACATACACAGTGTCCTGTGAGAACAGCAACGTACATGATTCCAACATCACCACCTGTTGTGGTCAGAGAGGTTGAATTAAAACCTGAACAAGAGGAAAAATGACTAATTAGTATGCCCAGATTTCAAGGCACTGAGGAAAGATAATATCCAAGTCATGTCTGTCGGGCAGGGACCAGGAAAGAGAGTCTGTTGGCAAGACAGCTTTAGTTCCTCAATTACCATCCCAGAGGAGAGGCCTCCAGCCTTCTGGTTGAGCAGAGCAGCCTCAAAATGTCATTGCCCATGATTGCTAAAAGCTGCACGCTTCACAAACCATCCCTTGAATTTCTGCTCTGCTTTTCTCTTGGGCTGGCTGCTTCCTACTTTGGTATGAATATTGAAGGAGTGACAACAGTGTGAGCTGGAATGTATGTTGGGAATGCTGAAAGGGATAAAGGTGGGTTAGGAACTTGGCTGGGGGGGTGGGTGGACAGTGAGAAGCAAGGGGATGCCGAGGTAACTGCGAGTGAAGATGGCGGTGCAAAGGAAACAGAAGAGGAAATTCAGGCTGTTCACACCCAGAAAAGATGATTGACAGCAAAGAGGGTGACCCAGGGTGAATTGATAATAGAAAGCAACTGAGAGACTGGATTAATGGCTGAGTAAGGCAGCTCATTTTGGGGTTGTCACAAACACAACATGGATAAAGTACGGAAATACTGCTCAGTCAATGCATTATTTTGGGAAATGGTGAGGGAAGATGATAGACTATGGGAAGATAATTGATTAGAGGGGCTGGAGAAGATGAGGAATTGGGGTGGAAGGTGCTCAGTGTCAGAACTCCCCTGAGCAGTAGAAGCAGAAATTAAATTTAGGGTTGGGAAGGAGGAAGAGTGGGAAGGAGGTGAAATAAGAGGAAGGTATTAGAGATATGGGAGCAGCACAGTCAGACAACTAACAGAAAAAAGTATTTGGGAGCAAAACCTGTAATGGGCAGAAAAAAATTAAGATGGAAGAAGGAAAAATGGTAAATGCATGAACTGGTATGAAAACGCGGAAGGTAGAAAACAGAGGATGAAGCTTAGAGGGTATAGTAGGAGAAGATTTCATCAAAAGAAGATACATTTGGAGGAGACAAGCAGCTCACTATAGAACAGTTTTTTCATATCTATTTGGCTTATTTTTTAAGAAAAACAACAAGCAAAATGGGAAAAAAAAAGCTTTTAAATGTCATGGCTGTTTAACAGAATGGCTGGGACATTATATTCAGAAAATGCCATGGCCTTGTAAGGGTATTGGGAGAAATCTCAAAGGGACTTACATTGTATAGGACAGGAGCTTGACAGCCCTCATGGAGGACAAAAGACGTCTTCATTTTAAAATACGGAATTAAAAAATGAGAAACTGTCTCAGATATCTAAGAGTATCTCCACACTGCATCGTAGTATCTACTTTAAAAAGAGCTGAAATGTTTATTCAAGGGTTATGAAAATTATGTTCCCTTTAAAGTTATTTATATTGAAATACTGAAAAATCATTAGTCACTTTAAAAAATCTTGGCTACTTTTTGTATACTACATTTTTCTTTGAGTGCTCGTGTATTGTGCAAAATATACAATGTTTCTGAGCCAAGGGCTTTTGGTATAAATTGAGTGGGTTCTAAACTAGAGCAGAATTATAAATAAATGTAATTTATTGCACATCTTACGCTTTCTCTCTTCCCTTCCAACGCTTAGTCAAAAAAATTTCAAACACTGAGGATTGTGTGCTCCAGAGTTGGACACAGGAGGACTCATGACTCCTGCATGAAAAGATTTCTTGCATTTCCACAATTCCCATTTTGTATTTTCAGGCAATGGTACTAGGCATCTGGATCTTTGATCTTTATGGAGCCAGAAACTTTGAAGGCAGTGAATGACTTCCTATCTGCTGGAAAATCGTGCCCATTCTCACTTCATGAATCTACAACACAGTGAGTTCCTTCACAGCATTTCTGTTTATTCCATTTATAATAAGGCTCTGTTGATTTTTGAAGCTCCCAGCTATGAAGCCAGAGCATAACAAGATCTTTCTTGTAACTTAGATCCTCCCTCTCCGAAGAGGATGTCGTTTGCACAGGAAACTCAGCAAAAGGAAAATAAGTGTCTCCCAAATTAATACCTGTCGAGGAAGAAATGCTAATCCTCTCCATTAGCTCTGCAGCCTCCAGCCAAACTCTCAGTGCGTGTGATGCGGACATGAGGGTGGTTTGGGTTGATGAGGGTTTTTTTGTGGTTTGGGTTTTTTCTTTCGCTTTCTGTCAGCTGAACTATCCTTCCATTTCACAGGCTATGAAGTGGCACAGACTAAATGTTATCCAGTAGTGCTAGACAATAAATAAAACAAGAAGAAAAATCAAGAAACACATCCGTTTATAAAACATACCAGGATGAACACACACTTGTAGCGTTACTGAGTAGCGAATCTGTAACTTTAGATCTTTTCAGCCATTAAAAACACCCTCTTTCTCCTCATCATGAAGGTTCAGTTTTGAGAGTTAATGTACAGCTCATACATACACCCAGATGGAAAGACAATACATTTTGATAACCATATGGTGCGACATAAAAGATAGTCAAGGATAAAGATTATAACAACCCAGAAATTAATTTAGTGTTGAGCTTGATCTAGATCCCACTGACACCCAATATAAGCTTTTTCAGTGATGTTTGGGTCAGGTCTTTCAGGTCTTTCTGTGCTCTTTGTGTGTGACTTTGGATTGTTTTTTAAAGGTCAGCATAGACGGGTATAAATAATAGATAGCCTTGAAGCATTGTCTCCTTTTAAATCTGCCTCCAAATCTCCTTTTGGGATTTCAAGGGGTTTTTTTTACTGTTTGTTCTCCCTAAAAAAAATAATTAAATAATATTCCACTTGCAACTGTAATTTGTGCTGGAAGATAACGAATGGTGAAATGTTCCTCTGTGAATGACCAGGTGAGACTGATGATGTATCTGCTGAAGTGAAAATATAGCATTTAAATATAAGATAAAGTAAAGCAGGTTATAGACTGGCTATGATTCTAGGGCAGTTTGTATTCTTTGCAACCAGGAAAATGGCATTGGTTATCTAGAAAGCAGGTAACTTTTCCCTAGGTTTTGTAATACCAGTCATTTTCAGATGACTTTGGATGCTTCCTAAGAGCAAGGTGTAGTGATAAAAACACAGGCCTTTAAGGAGGAAAGACAGGAGCGGTGCACAAGTGAAAGCAATTGCCAATAAAGAAACATTATCTGAGCAAATATTACCACCCAGCTCCACTTAATTGAATGCTTTGCTAAACACATGCAAGTACTTTTATAGACACTAAACATGCAGGAGAAGAAACGCCAACTGACTTACTGGATTTTTATTGAGTATTTCCTGTTTTCTGGGCTGAAGTGTCTTAACAGAGCTGCTTTGTTGCACTTCCTTGAGATCTGTTGAATGTTAACCTTAACAGACCACAGAGTTGCTAGCAAGCAGGCACACGGAAAGCATAGCAAGGGCTGAGTGAAATGTGGTTTGGCACTCCATGAGGCCCTGAGAAACACCTTCTATGGATTTTTACAGATGGAATCACACTTTCAATGCTTCTGCATTAGTCTGGGGTCAAAGCTCTAGGTGTTTGCCAGTTCCTCTCTCTCTAACACAACAGCTTCTGTTAGTAGTCTACATCTCTCTACTAACCCGTTCATCCCCTCTGAGTGTTGCAGAGCAGCAGCCTTTTCCTTGGAGAGGAACATCCAGATGGTTGAGTTTTGGTCCTGCCATGCTGTCTCTGGGGATCATGGTGCCTGTGCTGGTTGCAGCGACAGTGGCACTGCCTTTTACCTGGAATATCTCTCGGACACAGGTTCCCTCTTTGGTTTTCCCTCCTGTCTGGTTTTTGCTTGTCTCGCCCTGTCTGCCCAGCCTCCTCCGACCAGGGCAGCAGTTCGAGTGTTCAGAAATGGTTGCCTTGGACAAGAGCCAACATTTTGACTGAGAAAGATCGATTTAAATGGATGTTCATCAGAGTTTAATGATCCTTGTTAGCTCTGCGCCAGGGGCAAGAACGTCTCCTGACGGGTATTATCACCATGCAGAGGTAAAAGACAGCAGGAGAGGTCCTCATTCAAAATGGAATTTGCAGTCTGACACAACGTCCCTGTTATTAATCACAATTCACCCGTCTGCATGCAGACAGATTGCCACCTTTCACATACTTCTAACATGAGGTATTCAGAAGGTCATTGGTTATTCTTTTCCCTAAAGGGGCTTCAAGTTTTATTATGGGCATTTACTGTTCCTGAGGATGTCTAGATTTTATTATGGATGCTTGTAATCAACTTGCATGCTATCTTCTAGCTCAGTGACTAGCAGGGTTTGCTCAGGCTGCCTGTTCTCAAGGACCAGACAGTATACCTACCACCTAAAGCACACAAACAAACTCATTCCCAGTAGGATCATAACCTGCATTTCAGGGAGTCATTTTTTTCTGCAGTAACTTCAGTTTTCCGTGGAGTCTCATTAATGCACATTTTGAAAATCTGCACAGATGCCTGAGCACCCGTTAGGCACCTCAGAAAATGCAACCTTTAGTTTTGTACTTGGTGTGACTTGACTTCTGGTAGTATATGAGAAGGTGGTGAGACTAATTGCTGTCAGAGTTGAATTCATCAGAGATCTGCAAAACACACAGATTTGTGTGTGGTGTTGCAGTAGAAAATGTTTTGCTCAGCGTGCAAGTGCTCGCAGATTCAAGTCTCATCAAATTCAGAATTGGTGGTCCTCTTGAACTTGTAAACTTTTCAAAGTTATTAATTTTTTCTAATTTGCATCTCTATACACCAAGATCATGGTCCCTAGTGCTCGGCTTTCTGCCTCAGGGGTATGTTCAAAAGGACATAAGTACAGAAATGGTCCATGGGATTTGAGCACCAAAATTACTTACTTTGAAATCTCTACCTCCCACCTTCTCTGGGTTTTTTTGTACATCTTGGTAAAAGAAAGCAGGTGTAACAGTCCTTTTTGCTCCTGCCATGGGGTTTTTTTTATATCTACAGTTGAAAGTGATTTGCTCTGATTAGGCTCTCAAGAGTGCTTTATGTTACAAGATTGCTGGATTTAAAACAGCGAATGAATTTTCTGTGCCACTTAATCTCAGCAGAGTTCACATTTTGCTTTCTAATCCTGAAAGACCCTTTCTCTCTCCCAAATCTCCACTGTCATTCCTGCTGCTGTGATGGCGACCTAAGCACTGGACGGGAACTACTGAGACTTTACAGGACTGCAGGTGATATTTTTGCGAAGTCAAGTCAAGCCTTCATTCTTTTGAGGCGAACACATCCAAATTCCCCATAATTAATGGTGGATGGGTTTTTTGGCTATAATCTTAAAAGCTGAGAGGATCAGAGAGGACTCTCCTGGTGCAGGACTGCCCATCAGCTTCGTGCTGCCTTTCTTGCAAGGGCTGACATGAAGCACGCCTGCGTGAAGGGCAGAGGCAAAAGCAGGAGTCCCCAGAGCAAACTGCCTGTAACAGGGCAATCGGGAAGCAAAAGGAAGTTTTCCCTGCAGTTAGCAGGTTTATGGTCGGGGTTGGTTTAGTCCTGGGACAGTCTCGAGGTACTCAGTAGTTTTGTACCCTGCCCTCTACTGGGCTCAGATAAAGCCCGTGGGCTCTGTGTGATCGTTAATTCAAAGGAAAAGCAGTACTTCAGACTTGCAGCCTGCAAAGTCCTTGAAGATGTGACAAGTGACAGCATGAGACTGTGTGTGTTGCTGTCCTGAAGGCTGACAGTGCTGTCCTTTGCACCCAGGATGCTGCAGGGAGGTTTAGTATCTTCTGATATATGAAAGGCATTAAGAAACATCTCCTGCCCTTTGAAGATACAACCAAGAAATTTCACTTAGCTTAAGCACAATATAATGGGGTTGTTATTCCCAGAGATTACGCTCAAAATATGCCTTTTAAATGCTTTGAAAGTGCACTGCAGAAAAGTCACCAAAATGGCTTTGTAATAAACAGATATTTCTCATCACACACCAGAACAGAGAGGCTTAATTTCTCGGTGGTTAAGTAGTAGCATTAGAGATGAGCTACTCGGTGATTTTGTTTGCAGGGTGAATGAACTTCCAAATATATTTTTGCTGAGGAAGAGCTATCTCACCATTACTGATAAATAAATGCAAATGTTAGAGTCATAATCTTCTTTAACCAAATTATGCACAACAATTAAGTTTTAAATTATTGATGTTATAAAAGACAAAACAGCCGCTAGGCACAGGAGTTTCCATGACTTCAATACCGAATAATGAAAACTCTTTTTTTCCCCATTTTTGTCGAGTGCATTATTAAAACACAATTCTTCATTTCTTTTGAACTTTGGAGTCTATTTAAGCAAGGCCACTGGGGAAAAGTTAATTAAATTAGGAAAGTTGCTGGCATATTTACAGTTTCAGGTGACATACTGTATTTGTGCAGCGAGAGGTGAATTGAGTTTGCGTTCAGAAGGGTAACCTATACAAAGGCAGCCCTGAACCGCAACAAAACATAGAGGCAGAATTTGGTTATTGCTAAATAGAAACGCGGCTAGAGAGATTTATATTTTAATTTTATTTTTAAGACTAGTCAGTCTTTTTGCATATTGATAAATAGCTATGAGAAGTCCACTTGGGATTGTTTCTGTGGGGCTGCATTCTCTGTATAAGGAAAAAGAGAAAGTTTGGGGTACAGCGGCTTTTTCATTTAGCACAGAAAAACTGTAGCAAGGCTCCAGAACTGGAAGCTGAACACAATTTCAAACCAAATTAGATACTTTAATTATGCAACTGCTTACTAGGGAGAGGTCTGACCTCTCCATCTCTACGTGTCTTCAGGTCTGTAACAAAGGAGTCCAGACTGGGCGATCAAACGGTCGCTAGGGACTGTCACCAGGACATGTGTGCAATGGGAGGCATGTAGGTCAGCCAGGGAGGAATAATATTTTAAGATTTATGGGGCAAAGCTAGAGTTTGTGGCAGCTTGAGAAGGTGGGATCTGGGACAAAGTGTGGTGGCAGGGATGGGGCAGGATCTTACCACCTGCTTTTTCGTAAATCTGTAAACATGCCATTGCACATCCCATAAGCACGAGGCTGCCTTTGGCAGGATCAGGCCCTCGGTATTAACTGCTGGCTTTCAGATGACAAAAAGGCGCAATGCCTGGAGGTAGTGGGCACAGCTATAAATCTCTCACAAGAAATACGTAATGTGTTGGGAATCTTTCACAAGTTTAAATTAGTAACTGTGCCACCACCTCAATGGAGGTTTTGTTTGTTGGAGACTTGTTTATTTTTTCTTTTTATTTTTTTCATAAGTCTGCTAAATTATTTAGGGGCTGAATTTTAAAATTAGAAGATGTGGCATTAAAAAAGCGATGAATATTTTATGAAGGGTTCTGGGATTTCGTGGTATCAAAATACACGTTGCAGCCTTGGAGACTCTAGTGTGGAGCCACATGAGCCACTCGCTCCCCTCCGTCCGACCTGCGGTGCTGATGGCAGCCGCAGCGGAGAGGAGAGGGGTCCTTCTGTCCCCCAGTGCAGGAGGGAGCCTTGTGTTGCCCAAGGAGTCCAAACCGCTGATCCACCTTGAATCAACTTTCAGTAGTTTTCCTCTTTGGTGGTAACTTGGAAAACAGTATTTTATGTCAGTGGAGTTTCTATGTGTTTTGAATGATTTTTAGGTGGCAAATGTGGGGTGTGTTTTACACACACAACGGGAGAGGCGAGGGAAGTTGCGAAAGCATTTGAGACTGTTCGCAGCAGCACCATGGGATCAGCAACGTCTCTGGAGAGTTCACGGGACGCTGGAGGAGCAGGAGCTGGTGCAGAAACCACAGGAATGGGAGGCACAAGCTGGTAGGGGCCGAGTCCAGGGAGATTTCTCTGCAAAGAGGGGAGCAGCAGGAATAAAATGCATGAGCCTTTCTTGAGGACAAGTGGCAGGTACATTAGAGGGGTGTGTTTGAGCAGGCTGCTGCATGCCAATGTCTATCTGTACCTCGGTGGATCCCTTAGCAACCTTTCAAGTCAAACGAGATCTGCAGTGAGTACTAATGGCTACAGTTAGGCTTTCTCCAGCGTAATTTACCCATGTCTAAATGTATGTAAAATAAGTTCTGATGACACTTTTTCTTATGAATTAGCAGGTCTTGCTGACACAAATCAGGAACTCAATACAATATTCAGCAAGCACATTAAATCTCCTTCTAACATGCTCCATGCTGAGACACTCTTCGTTATTACCTTAAAGTACTAGAAGCTGGAGAAATGCCAGCTTCTCCCCTCTGATGGCAACAACAATGACACAGGCAGAAATAATTAGCTCTCTGCTACACGACTGGCATGGATGATGCTGTTCTTCAAAGTACATTTCTCTCCCTTTAGCTGCTATGCAGAAATACTTGATAATTAATCAGCTCTTGGTGACACTGCAACACTAATAAATCCTTAGGAGTTGCATTTAGTGTTTTGTGCAGATACGCAGGCCTCAGTATTGTCAAGACCGCTGTGCTGCAGATTGAGCCTGAGCTGGGGTAACAGCATAGCCCTGCTGAGGTCGAAGGAGCTCGGAGGACTCACCTGCACTGACGATCTGCCTTTGCGTGCAATGTCAGAGCATGTCCTTGTCCTTAAACCTGAGAAAGAAAGAGCTCTTTGGGTTTCCTGCAGTTTTTGACTAGAATAGTTGGGAAGAAAATATTTTCTGTCAAAGAAAGCTTATTCTGATTCGGTGGATTTTTAAAGCAGCTGAATTATCACTCCAAAACACAAGCTGAAACTTTTTCTCTTGAAGCTTACGAAAACCTGCCTGTTTTTTATTTAATTCCTTGTTTCATTATTATACACTTCTACCGTTCCCACTTTGTTTTCCAAAGCAGGAGACCCTCAGCTCTGTGCAAGGCTGATCTTGGCGGGATGCTTTGGCAAGAAGTTCGGGTAGTTGTCTGGGGTGCTCAACTGCAAGAGCATGTCACGCTCTGCTATTCAACAGGCATTGAGGGCTGGCTGCACACCTTTTCTTCTTTTCTTTCTTTTTTCAGGAAACATCCTTAGGAAAATGCTAACGAAAGCTCTTCTCTGAAGGTCTGATTCTGGAAAGAGAGAACAATTTCTTGCTGAGAGGTGACTTCACTGAGTGCATGTCCTAAGACAGGCAAGCTTGTAAACTCATAAGCTTGGGATGACAGAATACCTCAAGCTTACTCAAGCACATCTTTACAATAACTAGGGCTGTTCATTGGAATCCTTCATTTCTTAACACCACAAATCAAAGCATCATTTCATAGCACCACAAAACAATTCCCTTGACCGTGTCAGAAGGAGTTGATTTTTTCTCACCAAATTACGTTGCAATTATAATCTGCACCAGAGAATAATTTATTCCTCCATCACAATGCTGGAGGTGCTGTCTGACTTTTAAAGCATCAATTTCTCCTACTATTGGCAAATACTGTACAAAAGAGCAGGAAATGGTTTCAAATATGTCCATCCTACTGATATGGAATGTAATGAGAGTAGAAAGCGGGCCAACATTAACTCTCATAGTGTCAGTAGCATAAGCCCAAGTGCCAAGCCATTTTAATTAATTATGTGCTAATAGTCTCTGGGCTGATGTAGCGTTCAACATAGTCTATGTGTAGAAGTTATACTTGTCAGTTCTGTTTTTCCTTTTTGAATAAAAATTGGCAGTAATCCTTCAATTCTGTTGCAGTCTAAAAGTCAATGCAGCATTCAGGCTTCATACATACTTTACCATTCCCTTAGGCCATTATTTAGATGGCATTTTTAGGAAAGTTAAACACCATTAGTATCCTGTGTCCTGTTTTGGCACAGCAAAGTCATTCCGGAGCTGCTATGGGTAAGGTTTACAACTACTTTGGGGCAACAGGCAGCCAAAACAGCAGAAGCACAATGGCAAATAGGATCCTAATAGCCAGAAATCCATCAGAAAGATTTTTATCTTGGCAGATACTTTTTTGGGGTTGGGGTTTTTTTAATGTCATCTCTTTCCCTACGGAGTGCCTGCCTTGGTCTCTCGGCTGTAGGCTGATGAAAATTCCCTTGCTGCAGTGAATGGAGTGATGTCCTCTGTGGAACTTTTTCACTGTGAAACTAAATATTTTAGTAGCGCCTGGATTGATCCAGATAACTCTTGGTATGATTAAACATAGAATTGGAGGGAAAGCAAAATCTGCACATGATGCTGTGGCTAAGTCCCTGGAATTAATGGTGGTTTCTCTGGTAAAAAACAGTCCTGGAGGAGGGAAGCTCACATTTTAATGCTGATTTGGAAGGATTTGGGAATTTGCTGTCTGGCTTCTAATTGTTGTTTAGCTGTAAACACTCCCTCAGACCGGAGTGGATGGCAAATATCAAAGTCAGAATACTTGAATGACTGCAAATACTAATGAAGTTCCTAAATAAGCAAAGACATTCAAATACCATAGGCTTTAGAACCATGTCAGGTCTTTATATCTGTCAGATAGCAGCTTAAAATTGAGATATGCTTTTCTCCTATGTCACCAAAGCACAGCTATTTTCAGACTAAAATATCTCTTCTGTACAGGTAGAAGAGCCCTGTAATACTCAGGGTATTTAGTAATATAATAAAAGTACAATAGTCATGGTTATTTTGACCATTCTGTCTCCCATTTAGTATTTATGTTGACAAGACAGATCATAGCTTTCTGTGCAGATGCCATAAGGTACATATGTGCTCTAACCCCACTACTAGATTATATTCATAGCTTTCTCATGCAAGATCACGTACATACAACCCAAGAATAAATTCAAGTTCTTTTCTTTTTGTGGACCTATTTTTGGCTGTGAAGAACACAAAAATGGCTCAGGTTAAAAATCTGCCTTCCTGATCCACGTATTTATTCCATACAAAATAAAGTCTCTTTGATTTTAATTTGCATCCCTACCTCAAAGACCACACTTTGTCCTCTGGGTACACAGCTCCCCTGTACTTACATTTTCTCATGAGCACGTGGACCTTTCAATAGAGGCAGGCACGGCGTGCACCAACAAGACCATGAGAAAAGCACTGCCCTGCGCATCGTGGGAGAGCTGTAATTTCAGTTAAGGCTGCTCTCTTTGCTGCTTGAAATGAAGACGAGTAGAGCAGAAGGCTGACTTTGGAAGTTTCTAGTGGTAAATATCTGGAGACTACTATCCCTGTCAAAAGGGATGGATGTTTCAACAGCTAGTCAGCCAATTTCACGCTAAAATTAAAGTTGTCAGTCATCAGGTGGCCTGCTTGGTAGATAAGTGATATTGCAATTTCACATACCCAACCTTTTTCCATTGGTCAGAATTTGATACAGAATCCTTGCTGGTATGCCATTGACACATAAAATGTAGCAATTATTGCTAGCATTTTTATTCTCCAGGTTTTTTGGCACATTGAGCTCAGATTCCCATTTGCTTGGTTTAATACATGTAAACAATCCAATTTTTCATCAGTTCTGCTCAAGAGCTCATCAGTGACTGCATATGGGTGTAATCAAGAAAGCATCGTTTGCTAAATTCAAAGCTTAGTTCTTTCATTTCCATCAGTTCCCACTTCTTTTTAAATTTCCTAGAACAGCTCCATATTTTTAAATAGTGTTACTCAGGATTCTTGTTTGTTTGTTTGTTTTACTGTTACCGATATAATTTCAGGGTTTTTTTTACTGCTTGAAGTGTAATTCTACTTTCTCCACATGATTTCTTTGCAAAGCCAGATGGACAGAAATGGTCCCATGCCATGATGAAATACTCCATCTTATTTATACAAGATAAATATTGTTCCTAAACAATTCTAAAGAACGTGATCATTATATAACATCCACTGAATTTGTCATTCAACTCATTCTTATTTCATCTGTCATCATTCTGCTGTTCTTCTCTATACACATGTACTGGAAAAAGGGAAAAAAAGGGAAAAAAGTAAAAGCTGTAGAGAAGATAATGACAGGAATCTTGTGAGATGGATGAATTTTTCTACCACTGTTTTGCCCTCATGATGACAAACAGATTTTTTCCCTCACCATTTTTTCCTCTTCTCCCTGAAGTATACAGAGCTCCCTTGGGTTAAGCAGAGCAGCTGTTTGGTGCCGCTGCTGGGGAGCAGAGTACAAAGCCTGCTGCTCAGTGTCAGGCCTCCCAGCTGACTTGCTGATTTTCTGTGCTCAGGATTTCATGTGTCTAAATACTCCTGATGTGTATCTCTGGAAATCCATCCGTGGAAAAAAATGCATTTATTTCATCAGGAGAGTACAGTAGACTTTTTGGGATCAGGTATTTGTAGCAAGTTATCTGTGGTACATATCTGATATCTTTATTCAGGTACGGCTCTTCAAAGCAATCTCTCAAAGGACAGAAATCCCCAGTTTTGTCCTCAAAGGCTGAAAGCTTCAAGGCAGAGGAAGTAAAAACCCTCCCGCTGCAGTCAGACATCTCAGTGGACATCAGCATTTCTTCCTTCTTCCTGCAGTGCCTATTGCTGCACCATTATGCTAATCACACCTGTGAAGACAGACTGTACTTTTCATTTAGTACAATGGCAAAAAGCCATTAGTACAAAGATGGTGGCTGATTTTTTCACCCCCTTTGCCTCCTTTGTCTTTCAAAGCTTTTTAGCTTGGCCTCTTTTATTCTCCATACCCTCACCAAACTCAAAGACCAAGAGAAAGACCATTTGGGCTGTGCAGCACTAACAAAGCGGCGCAGTCTTTCTGCTGACACTCTCATCCCAGCCCACGTGTCCGGGAGTGAGGACATACACCAGAGCCTGTGCCTGGGGCAGAGGAGATGTGCTGGGGAATTTCCAAGAATTTTACTCTCTGCCACAGATATTTTCACGCATGCCTGGATCAGCACTGTCCTTAATTTAAATCATCGTGTCCTCAATATGCTAATCCATTCCTTTGTGGGAGCTCCTTCCCCTCCCTGCGCTTTCCGCTTGCATGTTTGCAGCTGAGCATCACCTTTATGGGAAGTGCCATGCTGTCTTCCAGCTTTTTCCACCTCTTTGAACCGAAATATTGAACCTTTTCCCCATAGGCCTTCCTGTTTCTCCCATTTACTACATAAATGCTGCATAAAATGATGGGATCTCCCTCCTCTGGACCCAAGCGCTTTGTGATGACTATTGAGATATCTGACAGATTATCAATTATCTGTTCTATTGCAATGGTAAAGACTTTCACAGCTTCACATTTTTCCCTTGCCTGGGACAGAGTGTCTCCCCATTTTCACTAATCTTCTTGGCTTTCAGGTGCTTGAAATTCTGCTTCCAACAGCAGAAGCTAAAAAATGAGTTAGAAACAGAACACCAACCAGTTCTTCCTGTCCTATAGGAGCAGACTCTTCAGCTTACTTTGATCATTGTCTGTTTATTTTGTTTCACCATAATTCCTCACTTGATCTTCCTAATCACATGTTTTATTTGCCGGGCTATTGTGCAGGACTGCTGTTTCAAGGTTCACTTAACAGTAGCAGGCAGGAAATTAAGTGCTCTCCACAACCTTCAGAATTTCCAGCTCCAAAAGGTCATCTGTAGGAAAAGTCTGTGTGAGGAAGTGCAATAAAGATGTGGAAATTATTATCTAAATCAGCGTCACTGGTTCATAGAGGGCACACAAGAATAGCCATCCCTGTTGGTTTTAAGATAGAGGAGGAAAGACACCCTCTAGCTCATGAGTTTCCTTATTAAGCAAGAACAGTGTTGTGCCAATTAGCAGAAGTACAAAGTGAGCTTGTACTTTTCAAATTACTCATTTTCACCAGTGAGTCCTAAGGCCCTGATTCAGCAAAGCAATAAAGCTGAGATCATTCTCTCCCAGCAAGCCTCACCATCCCAGTCACCATCCCAGTCACAATGCCGGCGTCTTGAGAGCACGGCTTTAACACATGCCTTCATTTGCTATCATGATTACAGAAGATAATCTGATCCCTTTGTTTCTCAAAATAACTTCAAAGGGCTTTTTACTTGGAGAACTTCTTGTGGGGGCACACTACAACCAAACAGCAATGTGTTTAAGAGTCCTCTTCTCAGAGATGTGGCAATGTTGCAGCATTATAACCCTAGTAGAGCCTTTACTGTAATGTTCTAGAGGTTGAAAACCCTCATTTGCCTCTTAAAGCCTATGTTTACAACCCAATAATCAAGCACTTTTTGAGCAATTTGTCATTAAAGTGATTTGTTACTTGACTGTACAGATAATTAAATCGCCTTGATTTAAGAAAAAAATCACATACTCTACAGAGAAATATGGTTAAAAATCCTTTTGCGGTAAGACACTAACGTAGCATTTACAATATTGATGAGCTAGTCTTGTAAAAATGGTAATGCAAGTGTAGAAAACTACCATTCTTTTATGCTATTTCCTTCCCAGACATTATTTATGCCCCTGTTGTCTTAAACTCCAGTTATTTGATTAGTAACTGTGTATATTAGTAATTGTACTTGTAAAGGTACCTTTACCTTTACAGATTGTTAGGCCTGGATCTAGTACAGAGTATAAATAGAGCTTTATCTGTTTGTACTATCTTTTATCAATAGGTTAAGGCAGACTCTTCTTTCTTGTCTCCTCCTCCTCTTTAGTTATGGAAAAATGTTAATTAGTCAGAAGAGGTAGTGAACAACACAGTGGAAAGTTCTTACAAATAAATTCTTTGGAAAAAAATGTGACCTTAACAAAACAGAAGTTGGAAGCATTAGGCACCCTGTAAATAGTTTGGTTTTACAGCTACTAAAAGGGTGGCAGAATAGATTGCAGTACCTGAGCTAAAGCACTGCCATGGCCAAAATTGTTCAGGAATGTAACAAGTGAAAGACCTTCCTTTCAACACACTAAACATCATCTCAGGGGTCAGGGGAACAGGCAGGATAGTGCTACAGTTGCTCCCACATATGGCTGTAGGTGTCTGTAAGCTGCAAGGCCAGTGAGCGGTGAGAACTGCTACAAGCAAAAGCTGTTAAAGCGCTCGGGACCAAAAGGTGTTCTCGCAGTATGGACTATGGTTAACCAACATTAAAGAATGTGAACACATTAATACAGCATAGGCATCTTCTCTGAGTTTCAAATATCACAGTGTAAGTAGGACCCCACGTAGCTATAGTAAATAACAGAAAGCTGTGGTGGCTGAGGTCTCTAAATGGGTAGGTCAAAATCCAAGAGCTAAGTGGTGGGAACTGTGGCACTTGGGATCTTATCAGGTGCCCATAAAAACCTGACCTCTTGCTGTGCAGAGGTTTGCATTGTTTGTAGCCAAGCATGTGAGAAGGAGAGAGGCTATTTGTTCAATGGAGTTAAGAACTAAGATTGTTGTTACTGCTTTGTTTAACAAAAAGTACAGAGAATTGTTTCCTCAGGCTGTGTTAGAGCTGTGGTTTGATCACGCTGATAGTTTGTGCTTTAAAAGCCATTGGTATTAGCAATTACTTGCAGTTGCTAGGACTTTTTGAAAAACTTTTCTTGCCTCACAGAATTTGTTGAGCAAGAAGGCTGTTCTCTGCTGGATCTCTCAACCTGAAAAGCTCTCCTCTCTTTTGAAGTTTTCTAAATAAGATTTCAGAAGCATGAGACAAAAATAGGCAAAAAAGGGCAGTGATTTTTTTGTTTTTCTAAAAAAGTTTAAATTCAAGTCAAGCACCTTTTTATGTACAAAATGAAACTTCTTGATAGCTATGGACCAAGATTTTTTTTAATTGTTTTTTCAGATATTTTTCATATTTGCAAAAGTGAGTTGACATTATAAAATTGTATCTTGACTTTGACAGAAAAACGGTCTACTGCACAAACCTGGCTATTATCTCAATATGATGATAAGGTTTTCTTGTCACGCTGTTCTTTGAGAAACAAGTGTCAGCTCACTTTGACTCATCACCAAGTCAAAATACCAGCTCACTTCAAAAGAAATCTAGACAGCGCTGCAGACACGGACACTGTGAGTTAAACACAGTGACCTCCCCTGATCAGTCAAGCTGTGATTTCACAACAGCAACGACGTGCCCATGTTAGTGGACAACAGATAATTCCTGAGAATCTGACCTGTGTGTGTCTCTTTCTTTAAGATTTCTTGCTACGTAATTTAAGAAATTAATTAATTTACATGAGAAAAAATATTAAACACAAATTTTGAGCTTTGGTGTTTTAAACACTTTGTTAAAATACCAAACCAAAACAAAACAAAAAACCCACCCAAACCCACTTTTCTTCCAGATTCCAATTAAGAGCTCAGATAAATCTCTTGAACAGAATTTTCCTGGGTCAGCGTTTCTCTCAAGCAGATTCCCCCATTTATAACTCCTCGCCCTTACTGACCCTTTGCAGAGGATGGTGCAGCTGTACTATGGCGCTGCTTCACCTGGAAGCCATCTCACACCTTAACTCCAAATGACCGCCCTGCCGCCTGACGTCCAGCCCTCCACCAGCACGCACAGCAGCACGCCTGCCTATTGATGTGGTCAGCGTCTCACTGATACGAAGTGTAACTCCACTGACCCGTGACTGCATTTCACAGATCTCCCTCTCTCACCAGCGCTGCCTGGTTCCACTTCCAAGAAATTAGATCAAATAAAAGTTCAATTGTTTTGCAATGAATTGCAGTGAGGCAGCACTGCCAGTTTAATTAGCTCTTAACTCTAAACTTGAAGCCTCTAATAAAGGTGTTCAGGAGCAGATGGTTAGTGGAAATAAAACAAATGATAGCAGAGTTGTTTCTAACAGGGCTGAGGTGGCATTCTTCAAAGGGAATGGTGTATGGAAAACATCACTGCAACTCACCAAGCCTGTAACTGCCATGTGATCGAGAGCACGGAGAGTGGGAAAATCAGCTGGAAAAGGTTAAACATGTTGAGTTGGGCTTCATACAAATTACTTTAGGGAGGAACTTCCTACCATACAAAAGATCAGCTTAGGCTGGACCACAACATAAGTCTTCTTTTTCAATGTTTTTAGTGGATTTTGACAACAGACACCCTGTGCTGGTCTGTTAAACCATATCAGATATAATCTTTAAGGATTTTAAAGGAAAAATTCCTAGAGCCATGTCCTGGATAATAACAAATCTCTCAGGGGGGCCTGAATCTGCAGAAGAGGAATCGACTAAAACCACCTAATTAGCAGTTGCTTACTTATTGACTACAGCCCATGGGCTGTTTCAGCCCCTGCTGTAGCCTGGTAAGGTGGGAATGAAGGAAGGAATTTAATTTCTCTGACAACCCCATCGCTGTCACAGTTTTTTCATAGCTGATACAAGTCTGAACTATTGGCAGTGTGATGGTGAGAGCGCCCAAGCACTGGCACGGGTTGCTCAGGAAGGCTGTGGACTCTCCATCCTTGGAGATATTCAAAAGCTGTCTGGACACAGTCCGAGGCAACTGGCTTTAGGTGGGTCTGCTTGGGCAGGGAGGATGGACCAGAGGTTGGACCTCCAGAGGTCCCTTCCAACATCAACCGTTCTGTGATTCTGTGGGCTGGACCAGCATTCGGCAGAGAACAGGCTCAGAAATCCCTGCTCACTCCTGTAGTAATGAGCTGCTCTGTTCAGGCCCCATTTCCTGAAGTGGATCTGCTTTTGGCTGTAAAGTCTTGCACATAAGTGACCTATTCTAACATCATGCTGGCAGGTGGATGGTTTGGGGAAGTATGAGCAAATGTTGCTTCAAAGGAACAGAGAAGTGTTATTCTACTGATATTCTGATAATAATTTTTGGGCTGTAGCTTATGGTATATAGATCATTTACAGCATTTTTTGTTCAAGATTATAACTGGTTTTATTGGGCTTTTCAGTCTTGGGCAATACTAAGACTTGGGCTCTCACTGGAGGGACAGTAAATGCGTAAATCAGATGTTTACCATGATGAATCAACCATTATGACTTATAAAAACTTTGTTTTCTGAAAGTATTTGCTCTCTTTGCTTGAAACATATTGTTCTTGCCAACACATTTGCTAAGAAGTTTGCAAAAAAAAAAGACAAAAGAGATACAAAGGAGAAAACGCATATGTTTTAAAATGGGAAACTCATTCTTCTAAAAACATGTGTATGTTTGTCTAAGACTCCAAATATGAGCAATTTTTTCATTTTACTGAGCCAGACTTGCAACCCAACTAGACTTGACATGAATTAGTAAGAAAGACCCTCAAAATTTTCTGCTACAGGAGAAAAAACATGTTGCTGTATCCAAAACATCCAGAGGGGAATTATGCAAAAAGATTAGTCATCACCAGAGCAAAGTCTTAATTTCAAGTTCCCAGCACTGATTTCTGTCTGGGCCACAGCTGTAACTTCTCCCCTGTGCATTGTCCTTGTGCAACAGGAAAAGCCTTTTGCCTCCCCTGCAACTGCTGTTGGCTGAGACTTGAGTCTGATTTGACCCAGGATGAATACGTGTGTATCTGTTAACTGCTCAGAGCTGATCTGAGGGTGGTCCCGTAATACCAGCTCAGGCTGGTGACCAGGAAGAAATCCACAACATCTCTTGTTGGATGGGAGTAAATTAAATACAGCCTGAATTCCTCCATAAACAGAGATGATTCAGGATTGCTCTCTTTCACAAACCTGCTATAAACTTTCAAATATTGACTGACAGCGCCCATTTCTGGAACACACAATAAAATGTGTATAAAAAGTGTAATTAAAAAAAAAATGCTTTTACCTTCATGGCTGCAGAGAAGAATCTGAAAATGTGACATTGGGATATGTGGATGGCTGACAAACAGAGAAATAATGATTTAAAAAATGAAATTAAAGGATCCACAGGCTGTGTTAGTCTTAAAAATTTCCTGACTTTAAAAGAAATTTGGAGACTGTCAGATTCTTGAAGCAGAGGTTACTGACTCTGCTAGTTTGCTTTTCTGGCTGTTGGTGTCATCAACAAGCTCATAAAACTGTACATGCTTTTAGAAAAATAAGCTAAACATAATTTAGTACGTTCCAGAGCTTCTATTCATTATTTCTGAGCTCAAAAACAAGCTATAAAGGAGTTAATGCAATTGCTACAAAGGCAAGTCCGTTGTCTGTGCTTTGTGCTGCTGGAACCACTCCACCGTTCCTCGCTGTGACCCAGCTAACTCACGCTCTAGGTGGAAAAAGAGAATTTCACATCTTTATCGCTCCCACCTCAGTTTAACTGTTGGTGCACAGTCCTTAAGCTACTTGGGGAATCCCCTTCTGCCTCGTGATCCTGGTGGATGACACATTTTGGGCTTTGTGCTTGCCTTTCCCCCTGCTCTGCCCAACCCAGGGAGCAGCCTGGGATCTGCGGGCACGGTGTGGGGGTACCTGCAGGCACAAAGGGGCAGATGGGGAAGATGGCCCTCCGCCACACGCAAGGATGGGCAAAGCAAAACACAATCGGGGAATGGTGAGGGGGTGTTCAAAAGTGTGGGGCACCTAAGGGCTGGAAAAGAGAATTCATTAAGGAGGTGGGGAAGAAAAAGAAAATAATTTGGCTCTTCTAATCCCCCCTCCCCCCAGCAGTCTGGAAGGGGTTCCCTGGGGCCAGGGATGCATTGCTTCCTTGGGAAAGGACTGTGGTCTATGGAGCAAAGAGCTTGTCCCTGCATGTGGGCGGGGTAGGAGGCTGGGGCACCCTGGGGCAAGAATGGGAGCTGGGAGGAAAGGGAAAGTGAAATACAGAAAAACAAGACTGAGAAAGGAAGCTCAGAAAGGGAGAAACGATGGCAGCACTGTCAGGAGCTGGTGACCCAAGGATGTCCATCTTCCCCATGCAAGTTAGGGGGATCTGGTAGGACACAAATTGGTTAAAAGCAATGTCTTTGCACTCTGTCCTGCATGCTGTAACGGGTAGATGAGAGACGTGCAACTCGAGCTTGCGTTTGGGGTTGTCAGATCAAGGAGCTTTCACGTCACATTCATTACCACCTAAGCGAGTTGCTGAGAAGCCAAGGAGCAGAAAGCAATGCCACTCATGCTGCCATTGCTTGTGTTTTCAGCTCCATGAGCTCCAGAGGAGAGAAGCAATGAGAGAGGAGGATGGGGGAACCAGGCTGCCTGGACACCTCATCATAGCTGTGATTTACCCTCTTCTAAGGCAACTGATGGAAGAGGTTATGGCTGAGTTGCTCTGCATGGGTAGAATTTGGATATGGAGAATTCACTGGCTTGGGCTTGTGTGTTTTATTGATTAGAAAAAAAAATCTTTGATTTTCTGCTGTGCTGTACAAGCATTTCTGAAAATGGGCATGATAACAGACTGCAGAGTGAGTGAGAGACTTTCTGCACATACTCCATATGGGACTGGGGTGCCACATGCCTTTCTCTCCTGCATTGTTGCAAGGGGCTATTTTGCCTGCTTTTTGGGGAACAGCAGGGGACCTCTTCTCCCCAATTATGTAAATAATTAGATCTGTTTCAGTATTTTCAAGAGATTGCTAAACACTCTGATTCCAAGAAAGCCAGCAGAGCCAGCTCGCTTGGGGTGATGCCATGAACAGGGTATAACCATAGGAGTGGAAGAGAGAAGCCTGACTTTGATCTACATTAAGGACTTTCTGAGCCTCCTCAGGGTGAGTTAATCAGGCTCTTAAATGTGCTCAGGTGGCCTCTGACATGCTCAAAGCTCAGCCCCAGCTGCCCAAGATCCTCTGTTTGCAAAAGCATCTGGTTTCTGAAACTGCCCTTTAGCAAGTCACTGTATTATGTCAGCCTGGAGGAGAGCAGTTGCTGGTGGTTATGCAGTGTGGGATCAGGACCTGGTACCTTCTAGAAACTGGACCTTTGTTTTTCACCTCTAAATTAGAAGTCCAGATACATCTATGCTTCAGGGGTGTGCTGCAAACTAAGTGATGGTGGAGGATGTGAAGTGTCATGGTGCATAAGGTAAGAGAGATATTGCCAGTATATTGGGTTTATTTTGTTCAGGCTCTACTCCGTGCATTGCTGAAGGATGAGCTAAGTAACAAAAAATTCAATGATAATTAAAATATTTCTGTGGATATTACCATGCATTTCTTGGTTTTATGCTGCTTTCTCTTGGCCCTGCACTTTTGAGGTTTTATTTTGTGGCACGGGGCCCCTTGTCCCGCCTTGTGAGACTGAGAGCCATGACTGTGCTTACAGACTTGTTGATACAATATAACCTACAGAGATAATTTTGAAGAGCCTTTATTGATTTGTCACTTGGGAGAGAAGTGGTAAGCTATCCTTCTTCTTAGTTGAGATCTTTCTGGCTCTCTAGCCTCAGCACAGCATCTGCTGCAGTCACATCTTCTGCAAAAAGGTGAAAGTTTGAACATCTTTTAGAAGAAGAGTCTCAGAGTTTCCAGGCCAAGCCTCATTAGTTCCTTTCAACAGGTAGTGAAGACAAAATGTGAGCTCCTTTGGACTGGGACTTCTTTTGTTATTTGTCCATGAGCCTGGACACAGCAAGACCTTGCGCTGCACTTGGGGACCTGAAGCATCACCTCAATAACCAAGGGATCGTGGGGCTGCAAGACCCACCCTGAGGTCAGCAGAGTCATGCCTAAAGGCCTGCTTAGCTGTGTCGAGATGCTCCTGACTGTTGTTTCTGTTATCTGTCCTCAGAAACATCCTGCAACAGAGGCACTGACAGTCCCCTCCGCTGGAGACACAGTGCTCCAGTCCCAGGTGCAGGGAGCATTGAGCCAAACTGAGCAGCTTTTCAATATCAGGGTCTGCTTCACTGAAAGTGAAGTGTCTGATGGAAATGCAGTCCTTCTGATGTATTTATGGCATGATGCCAAAGACAAAAGTTTGAATTAAAGCAAGGGATGTTGTAATTGTATATTTTTTTTTTTTTGGACAAAAACTATTTGAGGCAAATTTGCAAAACAGCTCAACACAAGAAAGCTGGTCAAAGCTTAGAAAAGAAAACAAAGATTTTAGTCCTCATTTTTTTTTACTGTTCCAAAATACACCATTTTTAAATGTGCCCATGATAATTTTTTCTTTTTCCCAGAAGAACAAACAAACCAAAAGTGTTTCAGCTTGGGGTTGAGCAAGAAATATTTGATTGGCCCCAAATGATGGTGTTTGTTGTTCAGTATTTCATTTTCCTGAGGCCAGCAACACAATCATTTGGCATCCATCGAAAAATGCTTTCAATTCTTTGCCCATTTGTAGTCTTGACAGATCTTCCCTGCTTTTCTACCAGCTTAGTCTGTCACGCTGCGGGACCCCCACATTTTCAGGGTTTGTGCCTTCAAGGCTACAACTGCTCTAGGATTCAAGAGCCCAGCGTTTCTGGATGCCTGAGGCAGTGGCTCCTTGTGCCGTCTGACTCTGACACCCAATTTTTTCTCACCATAATTCCTTGTGCCCTAATCATCCAGCATGGAGGAATCTCACCTGCTCATGCAATAGGAGTATTTCTCTTTTCATCCCGACACGATGTATTAACTTTAAAAAAAAGTACTTCTGAGAAGGAATTTGTTCCATTGCTATTTAGAATAGTAGTAATAATAATACTGATGAAAACAAAATTAATAACCAGACAGGGCTAATTCTAGGGCCAGGCAAAATTACTTCAACTGCTGGAAGCAGCAAAATAGCTGTCACCCAGCTGTTTTCTACCCTGGTTAGCAGATGTCTGCCTTGCCTGTGGAAGAGCCCTAGAAAGCCAATGCTCCTGTGGCTGCTACTTCAGAGAGAAAAAAGCTGAAGGGCAGCAGTGGCCACCAGAAGAGTGATCCCTCTTAGCCCCCTCACTTAAGTAGGTAAGAAACAGTTTTGGCTACTTGACCAGGAAGCCTTGAGCTTTCCCTTATGCAGTGTTTCGCACCAAGGAGTTTGAGACTCACATAAGAATCCCTAGACCTGACAACAGCAAAGCAAAGCATGCCTGAGACATACATCTCAGAGCATTTTGCAAATATTTCTTTTTTAATCATTCCCTTTAACATAGGAAGTCAAGTAAAGGAAGGGTTAATTGTCTGGCCCAAATGAATCCATCAGGCCAACGGCAAAGCTAACTGTGACATTAGCCTTCATTTATAGAGCCATGAGAGCATCTATGAGTCAACAGCAGTGTGTATATTCCCATCCCACTGATAAGAAACAGAACAGTCAGTTGAAGTTTTTCTTTATTTGTATAGCAAACTAGAGGTATTGCTTATTTTTTGGTGTTGTTTTCGGGGTGGAGGGGGAAGAGTTCATTTATCATCATTCAAATATGAGTGTGCTCAATCCAGAAGTAACTGGTCAATAAACAAATAGTTCCCTAGAGTAGGAGTGAAGAACATTGTCGTGCTACTTGGAGGGGTGGAAAGGTAAGGGAGCTGTGCAATTAAGTGCAATGTGTGATGTATAAGACTCGTCCCCATGGACATAGCAAAATGTCAATAGATGTCAGGCATGGGCAGGGCAAACAGCTGATCTATATTTGAATTTTTGACGTAGCTCTCCGTGAGTGAGTTTTTCAAAATTAGTCTATATTTGCAGAGGAACACAGTGCAGAAAGCTCCTGGGAGTTCAGCTGGACATCCAGCATCAGGGATGTGACGAGGAAGGCCAAGGCCGACCTGGAATTGAAGCTGGCAAGGGATGTCAAAAACAACAAGAAGGGCTTCTTCAACTACATCAGCAGCAAAAGGAAAGCTAGGGACAATGTGGGGCCCCTGCTGAATGAGGCGGGTGTCCTGGTGATGGAGGATGCAGAGAAGGCAGAGCTACTGAATGCCTTCTTTGCTTCAGTCTTCAGTGCTAAGACTGGCCCTCAGAAATCTCAGGCCCCGGAGGTAAGAGAAGAAGCCTACAAAGAGGACGACTTTCCCTTGGTTGAGGAGGACTGTGTGAGGGATCGCTTAAGCGATCTGGACGTCCACAAATCCATGGGCCCCGATGGAATGCACCCACGAGTGCTGAGGGAGCTGGCGGATGTCATTGCTGAGCCACTCTCCATCATCTTTG
>Ga0065711_1003990_pt1 | contig 25450 bp, 17 predicted proteins | sample Hoacrofraction12_FD_59098 | JGI IMG/M metagenome (GOLD analysis project Ga0065711, IMG submission 59098) | Hoatzin crop microbial communities from Cojedes, Venezuela - Epithelial fraction 12 v2 (version 2) | ecosystem: Host-associated > Birds > Digestive system > Esophagus > Crop | place...
TGATAAATTCACTGTCTACAAAAGTTGAGCTCAAAGTAATAGTTTAGCGCTTTAGTTAACAATGTGTTCCCGGGGATACGTCTGACAAAGTCAGAGGCGTGACTCTTACCAAAAAGGCGTCCCTTCTTGGGGGGGAAAGAGAGGTTCAGGCCTGTCGACCTGTCCGTCAGGGGAAGTTCTCGCTTGGCTCCTCCTCCCAAAGACAGTTTCAAGTGCCAATTTTTATATGTTTGGAAATCTTTTTGCGAGTTGGGACTAAGTCAATTATTGTGTATCGATTGGCTCTTGGCATGGAATGTCGTGTCATCAGAAGCGGGACTCAGCAGTGTGACACGCCTTCGGAGCAGGCATCTTGCTATGTGTATTCGGGGGCCATCTGTGCTTTATCCAAAGCAATCTCTGAAGCAATCTCTGGCTCCCCACAGATCACTGAGTTTACAGTGAAGGGCTATCCCCCCTTACTTTAGTCTGATAAGATAAGCACCAGTTATTTACTTCCTTTGTTAGCTCTTCGGTTCTTGACACCTCAGTCCGTTTGTCTTTTGTCTTGCATTCGACAAGTCCAGCAAGGCCATCGATTACAGAAGGAAAGAAAAAGATAACGCAATTTGATTACCTGCAGTTTTGGTAAAGTTTATGTGAAGAGAGAAAATAGAAGCAAGAAAATGCTGTAAAGGAAATCAGGAATAACTCAGTAGTCATACAAAAAACACTTTCTGAATACTTTCCTCAGCTCCTAAAGATGGCTAGTTTGGCTTGATAACATGTGATAGATCAGTCATAATAAGTCTTCTCATCCTCAGAACCCTTAACTGTTGTGACAGTAGATGTTTGCAGGCTCTGTTAAGACTGAACTGAGACCAACAAATTTTGCTGTTACGAATATCTAGTGTTCCCTCATATTGCTCCAACACAACAGACCAGTTCCTCCATAGGGCTTTATGCTATCCCTGGCTCACTATTAAGAAATTAGGTCAGACTGTCAAAAATAACCATCTGCCCAGTGGAGATCTGTCTATAGGACCAGCTTGTTACATTAAAGAGCTTTATTCCTTGTCACACTTGGATTTTGTACTGCTAAAGTAATATGTCAGGAAAACAGCATTTTGGGGAATTTGCAAGATGTTTTAATACATGGTTAGACTGATTTAATGATTTAGAAAGGGTCTTTGAATAATCTGTTGTCTTATAAATAAGTAAAGTAAAGAAGAGTGCTATATTAAACAAAAATGATTGGTAACATGGTGAAATCTGCAAAGGTAATCTGAGGATTTGTGTTTAACAGAATTGAATTTTAAGGAAAACCAAGCTTATGTCCATACTCATATTTCCTCCTCCCCCTCCTTTTTTTTTGTTTTAAGAATGAGACTGAAGTTTCTGTGATATAAATAAAAGCATGATCTGCTAGCAGCTGTGTTGTAGATTGATACGTGAGTGAGTTCTTGCCTTTCCATTTTTGTCTGTATGAGTTGGCAGTTTAAACATTCCTTCAGCACAGGACAACAAAAACAGCTTTGACTTTCACTTCATAAGATTTCATATCATCGATAGCTTTAAGGTATGTAGAAGGCAGAGACTTTTTACCTAAGGGTTGATGTCGTAACTTAATGTTACATGTCTGTGAAGTTTATGGAGTGGATGTCTTTGATCTGTTCATTCTCATTAAAAAAAGCTGCACAAAGGAAAATGAATGAATTTACTTTTTTTATTTCTCCGAAGAAAACAGCTTTCATTTACTTCCCTCTCTTTGCTGTGGCAAGTGGTGACAATTAGTTTACTGGGCAAGGTAAGACCTGCTGTAGCATAAAACATCTCTTTGCAATAGACTCCAGAAAACAAATGAATTAGCAACTAAATAATGTTGCAGCCTGGAAGAAAAACCCACCACTTTGTTAATATGGTAGCAGAAATTTCAATTTATATGGAGTCTTTTTCTCAGTTGACTAAAACAACTCAGAGGTACTGGAAAGCCCTACATATTATGAACCTGTTTTGAAACGCAAGAAAGTTGCTAGATGTCCCTGTTTGAATCTTTGGAGGATACCTATCTGACTGATGTCAGGAGCTGAAATACTGCCCAGTGTTCTTGCTTCAGTGGTCTATCTCCATTCAGCAAAGTATTTAATCATGTACTTAGCTCTGGAATGAGGTGGGATTTGTATGTGTCTAAGTACTTGGCTAAACAGGAACTGAAACTAGCAGTCTGCATTTTAGTTATCATCTAGTGTCTCTTGGTTGATAAAAGAATCATAGAATAATAGAATGGTTTGGGTTGGAAGGGACCTTGCAGATCATCTAGTTCCAATCCCCCCTGCCATGGACAGGGACACCTTCCAATACACCAGCTTACTCTGATACTTCAGATCAGTTGTTGGTGAATTGATAACATTCTCCAGGAAAAACGTTTTTCCCAGTGTGTATCAGGGGGCATGTGCATGGAGGATACCTACTTGGAAGGTATTGTAGATAGACTATTAATATATCAAAGAGACTTTTTTATTATCTCCGTTTTTTCTGCTATACTGACTTGATCAGGAGAACATGAGACTCAAATTTTTAGTTCACTGATATTTGTTTGCAATGAATCAATAACCTGAAAAGGTTTTAGATTTAAGCATAGAAATTTTCTCAGAAATCCTGTATGATGAGATCAGAAACACTAGGGAAAACTTCTGTCATTGTAGTATCTTCAATATTTTCTTCAGGTAGAGAGGTTCTAGACTTTTGGGAGTTCTTTACCTCACAAGGACCACAAAATTTTTATTCATTAAGCTAGTAAGGTATCAAGAGCACCTTAGAGAAAAAGACTTCTGTAAGAGCAAAGCAGCAGTAATAATACATTGTTGTAGGCAGATTCTTTTTGAATACAAGAACTGTAACAGAGGGAAGGAAAAGGCCACATCAAGATCTTAATTCACTCACAAAACCAGATGTTTCATTTAAGGCTACCTCATTTATTTGCTTTTCAAAAGTAGAGGAAATGCTATTAGTTGTCCTGTACATGTTAAAATACCTTACAATCTACTATTCAGTCTTACAGAGTTTATGATGACTTAGTCATGCCATACATTCACATATAGCTTCTAATTCATAACACAGTCAACACTAAACTGAAAAAACATGAACCAGGTCTTACCAAAGTCATGAGAATAGTCTTAGTAAAGTGGGATTTTTATTTAAAAAAAATAAAAAAAAAATACGTTTTAGAACCATTTTGAGAATTTTCAGGAAATTGATTGACATTATGCAAGTGTATTTTTTTCCCACACAGAAAATCAAGATTCTCATGGAATCATTTGTTTTCAGGAGCCTGCATTCTAAAAAAGAAACTCTCATGCTCTTTCGTAATAAATTTGTGGGATTTGTGAACATGACAGAGTACATTTTGAAGTTAGGAATGAAAGAACATTTTTTATTTTTTTTTTTTTTGAAAATCGGACTCTCAGCAAAAGGGCAATTCTTACCTGAAAGTTTACATTCCTTGAAAAATATACTGATTTGTTAAAAAAACAAGCAATCTCAACCAGACCTACAGAAATGAGTATCTGCCAAGGACTGATATTTCACCTGAATGTTTTTCAGCAACATTTTCCACAAGGAATATGAACATACAAATATCTTTTACACGAATTAATCAGAGCACAAAACTTCTGATTCTAAAGCTAGCAGCTTTCTAAAAGTAAAGTTTTCATGTCAGCAATAAGAGGGAAAGTATCTCTGATTCCTACAATATTGTTGTTTCAGTCTTGTGCTGTATAGCACTAAGGAGACTGAGGCATGAACTATTATTAGGGATGAAACACATTGTGCAGTTCAGAGGCAGACTCGTATCTGCCTGAAGTGCTGCCTCCTCCCAGTCTGCCTACTTTGGGTGCCTAGGACTGCAGTGCCTACTTGGCGGGAGTAGGCTGTGAAACACCAATTTTGCTTGTTGCTGTGTGGGGAACAAGATGCAGTAGAGAGTGTGGACAGACAGTCCAGCCCAGGGACCAGCACATATCAGAGCAAAGTCCACAAAGCAGAAATCCAGTCTGCTATTTATTACAGTTTACACACATTTGGGTGAAAGAGTTCAATCCTTCAAAGAGAAGAGAGAAGCAAGGGATATGAAATATAGTACTGGTGTTGCTAATGATACTAAACAATTCAGTCAGTGGTTTTTAGTGTGCAGACAAATTATATTATGCCATCCATCATCGTTCTTACAAGAGGCAGAGAAAAATGTTGTTGACCTGTAACTTACACTAACTTGCTTTGACCAGATTAGTGTTTTTATTTTTAATAAATTAGATTAAAAAAAAATCACTTTGTGTTCAGATGTCCATCCAGCAACAGAATGTCAGCAATGAACTGCAGCAAAACTTCAGTTTTCAAAAAGGTCATTTATATTCCCACGTGCTAGATTACAACAAGGGGGTATCTGAATTAAGAGAAATATTGTCCAAGATGCAAATACCCTGTTGACAAATCTTGATACAAAGCTGGAGTCTAAACATTCAACATACTTAGAAATGGGGTGCTTAGACCAGGCATGTCTAAATTATAATAAATATTATTCAAGGTGCCTAGTCCAACACACAAGTTAGCTTCATATGCAGCTGAAAGGACCCATGGGGCCTTCAATGGCACTAACTAAATGAAAAAATATAAGATTGAAGACATGAATCATTGCTGAAGTGGCCAAATGCTGTGGGATTGACCTTTCTGATCCTGAAGTGAATCAGAGCATTAACTAGGCAAGAGTTCAGTGAATGTAGTAGCAAGCACTCAGTTTGAAAACAGCAATATACCATGCTATATTTCTACAGTAAATATTTATAGGAAGAAAGACTAGAACGTACACAAAGCTGCTTTAGCAGTTTTGAAAATGTAAGAGTTATGTCTATGTTGCTTTGATTTCATTTACTATATTCCCATGCAGATAAAATGACACAACTGCATTCATTATTAAAGAGTTGGAGAAACTTCTATTACTGTCTCATTTAGAACTTATAGATAAATTTTCAAAGCCCTATTTCAAGCAAATGTGCTGTATTTTAGACTGATGAGGAACTGTGAGATGCTTCACAAGATTAATCTGTGTGGAACAAAAGCTGCATTGATAACAGTGCAGCACTAGCTTGCTTTGCTTGCTGCCATCTCTTGAATGGAAACTGATCAACTATCATATTCTATTCATTGATTAGAACAGCAAGTAAAGGCACCAGATACTGTTGAAACTGCAAAAAAAACCCCTGTGTAAATGCAAAATATTATAAATAGTAGCATATGTTAAATAGCAATTTTGATAGCTAACCCCACTGCATGTCTTAGTTTAATAAAAATGGCCATAAACGATTCAGGTCTCTCTACAAGTCTTGTCAGAAACTTGATAGTCCCAATTGCTGTGCCTGATTCAGCTTTAACCAAGAGATAAAATCTTGGTCATTGAACACACCTACCCAAACTGCACGAATTTCGGGAATAGTTTATGTTCTCTATATGTAAGAACAGCAGAAACAATCTTCTTATTGATGTAATCCATGAGATCAGCTTTGTGATGGGCCCAACCTCTCCATCTGGAGGATGAAAATGAGGGGTTGAAAGGGAATCATGAGGGGAGACCGCGATAAGCAGGAAAAAAGAAGAGTGCTGAAGAAAATGAAATGGAAGCAAGCACAGGGCAGCAGAGGTAAGTGAAGCTGCATTCCAAGTCTGCTGCGTCCAAGTGAAATTGCCTAGGGAGAGAGATCTCATGCAATGCATCCTTGGCTGCACCACTATTTGGCTTACCGTTACTAACCAGCACTGCCAAGAGACATTAAGCAGTCATATTTGAAAACATTTTGCAGGGGCCAGGCTGTACTCTCCCTTGTGTTAATGAGAATTTGATCATCTACTGTAGGTATAACATACAGGGGAGGAGGAACAGAGTGCGTGAATCAGCCATTTTTGTACTGAGGACAGATCAGTGGCAGAACTACAATAGGATGCCTCTCTGTCTTAATAAAAAAATCATTGAACACTGGGCCAGTCTATTAAAAACTGGTACTTGTGCAATCTAATTGAGACATCTGGTCACTTTACCTTGGCCATTGGTGAGAAAATAAAGACCATCAGGCCTGGAATATGGACAAGTCTGAGATCAAATGTTTCTACTGTTTAAAAATTTCCTTATCAGAGAATTATTTTGTTGATAGCTAATCTAAATATATGTTAGATTCAAAGACATATTTATGTGATCTCTGAGCTGATAGCGATTCTGCTGTTTTCTGTGTTCGCTAGATGTATTTTTACGTTGAGTTTTCTGTCTCTATGAGAATATGTTTTTTACCCATTCCATTCCCCACTCCCTGCGAGCACAACAAAATTCTTTGTGAGATCAACACCAACTGCAATATGGTGAATATGTCAGTGCCAACAAACTTTGTTAAATATTCTTGTGCATATAAGAGCAGCAGAAGGGCTGATGGTAAAGGGACAAGCAAAAGCTTTGAATAGGAAACTGTCCATCTGAACTCATCTAGGCCGGGGACTTACATGAATAAAACCTCCAGAAATGACTATCAACAATTCAATCACCTTCCTTCCTGGACTGGCTGCCACATTAGATGCATGTGATATTTAGACACCTCTCTACTTCATCAAGGAGTAGTCAAATACTTAAACATTATATAACTAAGAAAATCTGAGAAATGCTGATTTTGGAGTGAAGAACATCCGTCTTCCACTAAAAGCAGGGCTGCGACTCAGATGTAAGGGATCAGCAAGGACAGGCTAGTCAAATGAAGAAGTCAAATCTGCAGGTCAGGGTTCTGGATTGACTGACGTAGCCAAGCACAGACATGGCTGTGAGCTGAGGCCTCCTTTCAGCTCCCTCGTCACAACAACATCCACCAGCAAGCCAGCTGTTGGCAGACAATTGAACTCCACAGGTAGAGAAAGTTTTCAGGGCCCTGGCATGAGGTTTGGGAAGGCAGTGACCTAAAAACCCATAGTAGCTTTATTTAAGTAGTGGTTGGATGGTGACCATCTTCTGTATTCTGCTTAATGTAGTTCCAAATTTGCAAGTAGCTAATGGTCAATTTATTGTTAAAAAAGTAAAAATACGTGAGGGCACATTCTTCGTAATCAATTACTTGCCTTGATGTTCTTGACACTATTTAGATTGAGCTTACCTCAAGAAAGCATGCTAGCAATGACTTGGTGGAGAATCTGAAGTGCAAACTTTGTATGCCAGTCTGCTTGAACAGGAACAACTCCAGGACTGTAAGGTTTAGGAGCTGTGAGAAGAGTGTTCAAAACAGAGCTTGACTATGATGCACAGAGTTCACATGGGAGGAAGAGATTTTGAGGCATCTGTGTCCACCTGGCAGATATTTTTAGTTTCTGCAGTAGCTTGGAGGTAAACATGTTTCACACATAGTTATCATACCTAAACAGTGGTTGTGTGAAGGGATGTTCTGTTTGCCATTGAGGTGAGTGAGCATTTGCTGAGATTCAGTGCTGCACTCTACATTAAGGTAGCTGCTCAGTTTGTGAGGGGGAGAATCATGTCCACTCAAGGCACAAAAGCTTCAGGGCCTGGTAGGACTACTGGGCCACATAGATTTGGGGGGCAGCAACCTTCCAGGATAGCTTAGTGTACAGTGACTGATGCATCCAGATGCACAAAGGTCTGGAAAAGATGGAACCAGTGGCTGTTTTGAAAAATGCATTTGTTACTTGAGAAATACATAAGGGATAAGAAGCAGTAATTTATGTAACTATACTGCCCCAAGCTTACAATTGTGATAGCAGCTGTGTCCTTGGTACTGCAGGACCTGCTGACAGAGTGAGAGAGATTCTACAGTTCCTACAGGCATAATACTTCTTCTTGAGTTCTGTGCACAAGAGCAGAATTTGGCTGTTAGCTTAATCACCTGGAAGCACTTGGGAAAATATATGCATGTGTGCGTAAGCGATTTGCCAAATGTATCGGTTGCTCAGTTTTAAAGCTTTGTGGGGTGTAAAGATGTATAAATACTTCAAAACATCAGAGGGGTAGACAGAGATCAGGAATAAACAGAAACAGAATTGGTGACCAGTACTGTGCAGAAGTACAAGTGTACTGTGTATTGACAGGAACTTCTTTGTTGGAGAAATAACACAGCCTGCAGTCTTTCATAGCATGATTAACGTGAGACAGGAGGAATCATGCACATGGTGACTCTGAATCTGCTGAGGCTCACAGTCAAGAAAATGAGACATGCAAAAGAAGCAGTTCAAGAAGCTTTAACAATAAGATTCATTCTTAGTACACATTTAGTACCCAGGTTCCTTAAAACAAAAAAAGCAAGCAATGTACCATATGTATAATTGTAAAAAGCTATAAAAAGCTGTTATAAAAATACGCATCATAATTATAAAAGCTACCAGTTTTTATGGTAGATCAGAATACACAGCAAGAATAAATCTTGTAAACTTGTCTCATCCATAAGAACTGTACAGGGCTTTGTAAATTGACCTGAAAATTGGCTGGTCTCATCTGGCTAAACAGAGGAGAGACAGACTTATACAGGATATGGCCCTTTTCCATGAAGGTCCTATATCTTATTCAGTCCTTATCTGGAGGAGATACTGCATCATATGACACTGAATTCTTGCATTCCTAAAACCAGTCCACTTCATATCATCTGACTATTTGGTGTCTTCACTGGAACCCAGACTTTGTTCTGTTGAAGTAGCATGCTTCCACTGACAGCTAGAGAAAGGTTTGGGAGTCTTCTAATGATAGTATTCGATACCACGTGCCATCGTGCTGGGTTCAGTCTGAGCGGAGCTGGGCAGCGGGAAGTCAATCACAGCTCAGGAGCGTGCACGCGGCACCGAGCAGGGAGAGTGGTGCTGTCCATTCCTGCTGTCTGTGTTGTGTGTTCTCCTTATCAGTATTGTTATATTTACCGTTCCCTTTGTTTGTTCTTCTGTTAAACTGCCCTTATCCCCACCCACGAGTCTTTGCCTTTTTCTTTCTATTCTCCTCCCCGCTCCTGTGGGGGGAGAGGCATTAGAGCGACTGTGTGGCCCTTTTGTTGTTGGACACAGCCAAACTATAACATGAAGACATTCACACAAAGCTCTACCACTTTGCCAAGTACAGGCTTACCAGCTCATGTATGTTTAGCACCTTGCAGTGTCCTGCCTTCCACTGAAGTGCTGTTTGGCAGATTATTCTGTGTTTGGAAAAAATTGGGCTTAGATAGTATCCAAAATTTACGAAGACAGGAAAAGATTGTTTCCTCTGCTCTGCCACCCTAAATCAATCTTTACCACAAATTCGTGCAAATGTTTCTTGGTTTTGTTTTGTTTTTGTTTGGTTTGGTTTGGTTTGTTTTTTCTTATTCTTTTTGTGTAAATATTTAAAGACTGTTCTGGGTTTAGTTTCTGTAGAAAGTTAAGTCCCTCTGACTTCTTGAGCTCCAATGCTGAGGATAAAGTTGCTTAATATGTGACCTCTTTAACAGAGTTAAATCTACATTGGATAAAGAGCTCTCCTTGTAAAGAGACATAGTAGCAACTGTGAGTCATAGCTAGACAAGCTAGCTTTTCTAAAATAAACTGGTCTTTAAATGCAGTTGTAGATACAGAACCAAATTACTGAATCAGAATTTCTTTCTGAAATGTTTAAAGTATTTGTCAATGTCTCTCTGCTTTTAATAGACTCCATCTCATTGAGATGGTCCTCTATTCTTTCTTTGCCCCTTTCCTCAAACAAGGTTCATTTCTTTTAAGCCTGCGGAGAAGTGAAAGAGAAATCACTGTCAAGTGTTAATGCCTGGTGAATTATATTCCCCATGCCTTTCCAGTGAATATCTTCCCTCAGGAACAAAGACTTTTCCAGCTCTGAAGGGTTATTATACTGCAGTCCAAACAATGGAAATACCCCTGACTTCTTGCCTCTCTGAGGTTTAATGCATTCCTCCCCCTAGAAAGATCACACTTACAAGTGAAGGAACTGAAGTCTGAGCAGTGAACATGAAAATACCACAAAAATTCATGCATTCTCCAAAGACCTATCCAGACTTCAAATCAGGCTGCCATGGAAAGTGATTCAAGATCCCTAGATATTTCCCACTTCAAGTAATTGGTGGAGAAGAGGGTGTGAGGAATGATTAGGCCTTGACCTGTTTTCCTTTGTACTTTTCTGCCCGGTGACCCAAGCCAACCCCAGTATTGATCCTGAAGAAAATAATGTTAAGGTTGAAATAGGACTTGAAAAACTGAAATAAGCCAATATAATTACTAACAGTCTGTGTGGGTTTACAGAAAACAAATCTTGTTGACCTAACTTAATATTTTTTATGGGATTATAGATTTTGTTTGTAAAGGTTTTTCTATTGATGTAATACTCTTACATTTCTGCAAGACATTAGACAAAGAAATAGGACATTTCAAAAACAAACTGGAACACTTTAAATGGTCTTCATCCTGACAAGCGGAAAAGTCACAAAACAAGGTAGTAAACCAGCAAAACAAACAAGAAGTCTTTAATGGTGGTGAGGCATACAGTCATCAAGAGCAAAGATTATATGCCAATAGCAAACTCCCTTTTCTGGGAAGTGGTGACAAAAGGTTTAGCAGTTGAACCTTTAGCCTGGAGAGCCTAACAGACAGATATCTTTGTATTCAACATCATGTATCCGCGTTTCTAGTGATATGATTAATAAGAAGCATAGAAGAAACTGGGAAGAGCTGACAAGATTTTCTTCCTTAAATGAAAATTGAGTAATATTAACTTATGTGTTCACTGATCCTCCAACATACAGTCTGGACTAGTTCTGTTTAGCATGTTATACACATTTCTGCAATTCAGTAAAATCTTTCCTTGCGTGTCCCCTATTTCACATATATTCTACTATCTATGCATTGAAACTGAAGATTAACTTTCAGGTCCCATGGAGATAAAAAATTAACTCCCAACATTGTATCTGTTTCCTGTACCGCTCATCTGGGCATGTAGGTAATGCTATAGCTTCTTCTGTGACACCAGACAAAAGTCCTAAAAAAAGTACTTGCTCAAAAATAATTAATTTTAGAGCTTTAATTGTTAATTTCAAAGCACACAGGGGTCTGTTGTACTTCCACGGTTAAAGCCAAACTGAATTTGCAGATAAAGGAAAACTCCTGCAATTTCCATGCTCAACCTTTGACCACATAGCCAAGAAGTAGCTCATGTCCAGTGATGGCATTCACTGAATATTCAGCATGTATTTCACACTATTCTACATTCTACTGCACATCCCTACTTCATACTACTGGTTTGTGTAATATCCTTTTCATATAACTACTTATAGCTTTTTTTCAGCTGTGCAGGCTATAAGTAAAGAAAGAAATATAAGAAACACACTGCATTTAATATTTGCAGTGCAGTGCTAGATAATAATTTAACTTATTTGTCCAGGACTATATTCACTTAAAATTGGATATAGTAGGCTAACTTTTTGGACAGCACCATAGTGAATAGGTTCCATAACAATAGTTCAAGAATATTCTCCCCCACTGTGATTATGTAACAAAATAATTTGACATTACTTAGTTATAGGTAGCTGGTCTCTTACACAGTGGAAAAAATAGAGCCTTAACACAGCAGGAAAAGCGAGATTTAGTTGTACTGTTATGCAAATTCAAACACATGCTTAAATCTTCACAGAACTGAGGGGTAGGTTGGTGCTTTGGGTTTATTTCAGAGATGAACAGGCAGTTGTCTCGTTGGAAAGACACCAAGTAATGGAAATGCATCATGCCATCTGTTGGCAAACCGCAGTGCTGCAGCCGGAAGGTGCACAAAACCATGCTGTGTGTTACCACCACTAAGCAAATTAGAAAAAAATCATAGGGAGTCCTCAAAAACAAGCAAGCATATAAAAGAGCAATGGGCACAGAATCTAAATTTGGTTTTCTCTTTATTTGATCACATCTGCTAACTGAACACATTGCAATTTGATTACATAGCCAAATTACCATTTCCTCACACAGCCAGTGTTGAGAGATTAGTTTCTTCCAAGTGTGAGTTTTCCTGCATCTCTGCAGATGCGCTGATAGAATGCATGGGCATAGGCAGTGCCTGCTACCCTGATGATTTCTCTTTGTAAGACAACGCTATGAGAATGTAAAATGAATTGCTTTATTTCCATTTATAATGAAAGTAGTTAATGAAAGATTTTATTGAGATAGCCCACATTGTATGTGTAAGCTGTAGTATACTTTTCTTGGGTTTTTTTTATACGCAATAGGAGAATCTGTATATGCAATAACTAAAACACCAGAACGCTATCTTATTTTCTGTCATCTACCCTACAAATATATTTTTATGTGCTCTGAATTTACAGTCCAAATGTACCAAAATCAAATCTTCATATTAAAAGGTTCTATTGATTGAAAAAAACAGATTATTTTGCTTGCTCTGTAAAAAAATTTACTCTTTTTTCAAATACTTTATCTGTGGAAGAAATAATGTTATTAATAGACTATTTTCATGTATTTTCATGTAACTTCTCATGATCTTATATAAAATACATTTTTTTAAGCTTTATATAATTTATTATTTATATATTTAGACATTAAAAACTCCTTACTTGAATAGAAATGAATTTAACATTCCCTGTCATTGTATCTGGGGAAAATACTAATAGGGAATAATCTAATAAATAAAACCTTCTTCTGAGGATGCTATAAGATATTGTGAAAACAGTCTTCTTATGTGAGTTTTCAGGAGCTAAAGACATGTATAGACAAATGCTGCAGATATTTCTCTTCTACTTAATTATTTATTTGTTCCTTTTGTGGGACTAGCCACCCAAGTCATGCCTTCTAGTTTCTGGGTACCTGAAACTTTTACTCATAACAAAACAGTGTATCAGTTTCTAGATGATCACTTGTCCTTTTCATACTTTCCCAGGAGCTGCCACCCCTCATAGGCTTGCAGTCATGAGTTAGCTAGAAAGCTCAGTCTGATTAAAAAGGAAATTTTCCCCTGAGTTTACAGCAGCTCAGTCTGACGTGGTCTCAGAGAATGTCATAAAAAGTAGCTGACGTTTTAAAGTTTGACTTAAAACATAAGTGATGTCACACTCCTTTTACATGGTAGTAAGACTGCTTTCTCAGCAAAAAAAGAAATCCCAGTTAGCCATGTTTTCATAAGAGAGGTCTCCGCTCCTGCTGTCATAGATCACGATGGCCAGTCTTCCTGAACCTGCTAGCTAAATATTTAAAACCTTCACCTGGCTGACTGGTTCATCACAATTTCCTCCTACTTTTGGAGAGATGGCCCTGTGGGAGCAGTCAGAGGATGTAGATGGCAATGGATCCCCAGTGCGCTGCCACTGCAGGATAGAATTGTCAGAGTTTGCTGCCGGGTCTAGAGGACACCTCAAGATGGAGAGCTCAGAGGCCACAGAAAGCATCTCTCTTCCTGGAGCTGAGAGTCTGGGCACACTAGCTGCTCCCATCGGCCTGGAGCTGGTGGTAAACTACAAGTAACACATGCAGCTGTGTCTGCACTTAGACCTCCCATATTTCATAGAATCACAGAATCATAGAATGATAAGGGTTGGAAGGAACCTTAAAGACCATCTAGTTCGAAACCCCCTGACATGAGCAGGGACGTCTTCCACTAGACCAGGGTGCTCAGAGCTCCATCCAACCTGGCCTTGAACACTTCAAGGGAGGTGGCATCCACAGCTTCTCTGGGCAACCTGTGCCAGAGTTTCACCACCCTCATGGTGAAGAATTTCTTCCTAATATCTAATCTAAATCTGCCCTCTTTTAGTTTACAGCCATTCCCCCTTGTCCTATCACTCCATACCCTTGTGAAAAGTCCCTCTCCATTTCTACTATGATTTCCTAAGCAAGTATTTAAATTAATAAGCTGTAATATGGAAGGACCACAACATCTACTGTTTTTTCCTTTACTGCTGAAGACAGAAATCAGCTGTATTCAATTCTTTGAAAAATAGCAAGTAACCTACTTTCAGTAGGAAGGCTGAAGTTGTGGATCTCAAACGGGTGTAGGTGCTTCTTTGAATCTCTGAGAACCCTATCTAAGCCCAGAGTAACATCTTGATCCTGCCAGTCACTCCCTGTTCTCTAAGTTAAGTAGCATCTCTTTTGAGCACCATGCTGTTTTCATCCTATGTAGAGCAATTTAATTTTCTCATACCCAGTACAGTCTCGGTGCCCCAAATATGGAACTTGGTTCCACTCTTGGGACCAGAAAACCAAAAGTTTTACAATTATTTTACTGGCCTCAAAGTCCCAAAGACTGTCTATGCTTTCTTGCTCTGGTTATATTCAGGGAACTTTAAGTTCCAGGTCCCTTCAGTGCTGAGATTGAGCACATGCTGCTGACTCCATCTGCGCTACAGCCTTGCGCTTTCTTTCTGTACAAATGAGAATGGGAATAAATCAGGAAAAGCTGCTGCATTTGTGGACCTTTTATTGGTATAGATTTGGGGTGGAGCCAGGGTTCGTATTTGGAGCCAGGAAACTGAAAGTGCTCTTGAGGTCTATAACGTATTCATAGTCTAAAATATCTTCTCTGAATGGGAAGTAGGATTCCCTAAGAAGACTAATGAAAAGTATGTAAAACATATAGCCCCTTTATCTCTTCATGTGCCATAAGAGAGAGTAAACAAATCTCTTTTCCTCAAATGAATCTGAAGCAGTCTTTACAGACAAAAAAACGCTGCCAAGTTGTACATAGTGTTTCTTGTGCTCTGCATTGCAACGTTACAGCTGAGCTATTCTGCAGTTTCTAGCAAGAATATTTACACTTTTTGTGACATGGTAGGTTTCTTTTGGAGGGAGAAAAGGAACCCCAGGTGAGTCCAGCTTTTTTCTTTTAACATCTGACTCTGAGTTTTGAAATATCCTGCTTTTACATTGTAGGAAGAGGCCTCACAATCCTTGAGTCTTATGAGAAAATAGAAGCCAAGACAGCACAAGGAAATGTATCTAATGACAGTAATGCCATCTTCCACAAGGAAATTTATAAACAAAACAAGTAGTTAATACAAATACTCCAGCAATATCTGATGAGTTTACTTTGGCTGGCTACCAGATGACCATCAAGCCACTCTATCACTGCACTTCTTCAACAGGTCAAGAGGAGAAAATAAGATGAAAAGCTTGTGGCTCAAGATAAAGACAAGGATATTGCTCACCAACTACCTTCATGGGCAAAACAGATTCAATTTAGGGAAGATTTATTGCCAGCCAAAAGCAGAGCAGAATACTGAGAAACAAAATAAACAGTAAAATCCCACCTTCCCACCATCGCCCCTTCTTCCCAGGCTCAACTTCATTCCTTCATTCACAACTCCTCTATCTACTCTGCTCTGAGTGGCACAGGGGAATGGGGAATGGGGTCAGACCATAACAGTTCCTCCTTCCTTCGCACTTTTACCCTGCTCCAATGTGGATCCTTCCCATGGGCTGCAGTCCTTCATGAACTGCTTCATTGTGGGTCCTTTTCACAGGATACAGTCCTTCAGGAACAGACTGTATCAGCATGGGTCCTCCCACTAGTTACAGTCTTTCATGAACTGCTCCAGTGTGAGTCCTTCCCACAGTCTGCATTCCTTCAGGAACTTCTCCAGTATGGGTCCTCTCCATGAGTTATAGTCCATCAGGAGCAGAACATTCTAGTGTGGGTCTCTCACAGGCCACTGGTTCTGCCAGAAAACCTGCTCTTGTATGAGTTCCTCTCCATGGGCTGCTGCTCCTGCAGGGTATGTCCACCTGCTGCTGCATGGGGAACTCCAAGGGCTGCAGTGTGGATATCTATTCCAGTGTGGTCCCCCATGGGATGCAGGGGAGACAACATGCACCACTATGGTCTTCTCTCCATGGGCTGCAGGGGAATCTCTTCTCTGGCACCTGGAGCATCTTCTCCTCCTTCTTCTCTGTCTGTGGTGTCTGGTTTTGCTCACATTTTTCTCATAGCTCTCTCACAGCTTGTGTGTGGCATTTCACCTGTTCCCACAGGCATCACTATCTTGGCTGAGGGGCTCAGCTGTGCCCTGCGGTGGGTCCATGGGAGTGGCTAGCACTGTCTGTATCTGGCATGGGGCAGCCCCAATATCTTCTCACAGAGACCACCACTGCAGCCCTGCTGTGGACAGCACCTGTGCACCTGCACCAAATACAGTCCATGGATCGCTGGTACAGTTCACCGTCCTACAATATCTATGCCTCTGTTAAGTTGCCTCAGCATCAGCAATCCCAAGAAATTCTGGTAGCCTCCCTGTGTTTGCTCAGAAAACTAAGAAAGGAAAACCAGCAGTTTATTCACACAAATTCTGTATTTTCAGAATCAAATTGCAGTCTACCGTGCAGAATAGTGTACTGGGAAGACAATTTGGCATTTGCAAGTTATCGTTTGCACTTGTGGAACTAGGATCAGTTTATTTATTGCTCCTTTACTGCAGAGTGTACAAGGCCACTGTAACACAGCCTGTGGAATTTGATACAATCCAAAAAGACTAATATTTCCACCTCCTGAGATATCTGTCTCAGTGTCAACTTGACCTGTCGACTACAATGGCAGAAGACACATAGGTGAGTGTTGCTTTGGGTCTGAAACACTGTGAGGCTGGATTTGTCATAGACATGTTCTATAATCTCTGCTTTCCCCAGCTAACTTCTTACCCCTAACTATAGACAGTCATATATTCAGTTAAGTAGGGCACTCTGTTCAGTCTGAGCTGTGTTATCTAAGATATCAGCAGTCACTTTCTTGGTTATTGACTTTTTTAAAAGGCTAAATGTAACGCTAGATGTATGTATATTCACAACGCTTTATGTACGACATATGTCTTGTACACTGCAAGCTATCATCACCATAAATTATATAGTTACAAGAAGCGAAACCAGCATGCTATGAAGACAAATATGATGTTATATTTAGCATTTGTATTATGGGTTACATTATCTTAAGCAGAGTTTTCTTTTATTCCAGTGAAAAGAAACAAGAATAACCTGAATGTCGTAGAGGATTTCATTATCAGTCGGTTATAAATGGAAAGAGATTAGACTAGTACCTGGTGGAAAGGTGAATATGGTATCCGCTGGTACCTAGGTTTGTATATGTAGTTTAGAACTGCATGAAAGACTGAAGGAAACACATGGTTTGTTTTAAGATAACATAAAAAAAGGAAACAAAACAAAATAAATATTTTACAACACACACCAGTAATTTAATGCATCAATATTTTATTACTATTTACATTTCAAATCTTTTTTCATCACACATCTGTTTGCATCTTGGACATGATCCTGCACATCCTTGCACTCCTGAGTCTCCCATTCTTATTGACGAGTTTCTTGCCAGCTACAGGTCACTGTGAGAGATATCCCATTTTAAGCTTAGTGTCATTTATGGTAACATACACATTAGCTAAAGAATTAATAATTATACCTTATTCAGAGAGTTAATTGTAACAGTATAACCAAGCCCACATATTTTATTCACTAGTTTTAATAAAGAAGACCCACACTTCTTTCCAGATTGTTCAGTCTCTTCTAAACATAAGGGAGGTCATTGATCAGGGAAGGGGAAGCAGTAAATCAACCTGTTAGATGAAATGTCTTTGTATTCCTCCTTCAGCACGTACTCCCTCATACTCCATAAGTCCATAAATAAATGATAAAAACCCCTCAGAATTCTCCCTGAGCCCTTCAATCTTATAATTTGTGTATTCTTGCAATATCATGAAGTGATGAATGACTACCACAACATTGAATTTATATCATCATTTTCATTGCTTGAAAGTGAGCTTCCATATAATACCTTCATTAAGACTAGCAGCATTAGAAAGACAAACACTGTTTAGCTTCTCAGAGGAACGGTGAAGACTCTTGATCCTGGATTAAATTATACTTCACATTTAAAAAATGGTGAGATCACATCTAAAAGGGAGGAGGAGAAAAACCAATGAACCCATCCAGACGCATGCCCTACTGGCAAATCATTTGTTTGCGCTGTGGAGACAGCTGCGCTCCAGCCCTCCTGGCTGAATCGTGCTGGGAAGTGCTTTGGTACAGATGGGAAGGAGGGAGCAAAGGAAAAAAGGAAAAAAACAGCAATGACAACACCCAAGAAAACTATATTCACGAGAGGAATAAATAAAATAAAGTATGTGTTAGGCAAGGGCCTGCATTTTTATTGAAGAGAAATGACACAAATGGGCAAAATACATTCTCTTGTTCCCTACTTTATCATGATAGTTCTCAAAATAAACTTCATATGTATTTTCTTAGCAATACTGCAAAGCTCCTATCCTATATTTAATCTTGCTTAAAAATATAAAGTAGCGCAAAACTAAATGCTGAATGTTAAAGTATAGAAATTTACCCTGCATGTACAGAACCATAAATGTGTCCATACAAAATACATAATTACATTGTTATTCTTGTGGGACAGTTGGCATCCATTCAATACATATACTCTACATATAGATGGAGATTTACTTTCTCTACTCCTTTCTGGATAGAATCAGATAGTCTTCTCTCTCTTCACTCTTATCTCTAAACCTCAGTTTCCTTATACAACAAAATTCTAACACAAGTTTCCCTGCGTTTGACATTAGCAGCTTGAGGGATCTGTGTACAATAAACTAGCTAAAATGACTTGTGAGGGCCTGCAATTAGACTTCAACAGAGAGCACATTGCTAGCTTTGTTAAGAATCAATCTGAACAGGGTAGAAAGAATGAACCTACCCTTCATTTTCAGTTTCACAATGTTCTACACAACTGAGGGTAACCTTTCTTAGCATCTACCTCACTAAAAGCTCTCTTAAGTACCCTAACACTGCACTGTAATACCTTATTGCTTTTTCATGTCAAAATTTTATTTATTATTTTGCTCCCAATGGAAAGTACCTAAAGAACAAAGGCAGAAAACAAGAAGCTGCATATTTCTCTTACCAAATCTTTAGTTTTTCACTGAAGACTTTCTTAAATTCTTTTGACTCATTTGTCACGCCTGTGCACTGGAGCAAGTCCTCCTGAAACATATTTCCATGACTAGACTGATTTTCGAACATGGGTACCAACTGATAAGTTTTTGAAGGCCCACAAATATTTCTCCCTTTATTTTTCGGGCAGTGAGGAAAGTCTTTTCCTGCCTGTGTGAATACTTTGCCATGTATTCTATAACACTTTTTGACAATGTGACACGGATGACACAGGGCAGATGAGTCAGTCCATGCTGCTTACCTAGACCGGTCTGACATCAAGTGCAGGAAGGCACTGTGATATATGTAGGCTGCTGTGTTACAGCCACCCTAGAGTCAGTTATGTGAATGAATGGAGTATGCATTAAGGAACATTTGATACACAGTACTATCCTCTGGACTATGTTTCAGTGATAAGTAAGAAAATAATGCCATTCCCTTTGTGTCACCACATATTCCTGCAAAACTTGCTAAAGCCTTCTTAAGTTTTCTTGATTTGACATACTTCATACGTGCCTTGATGACTTGATCACTATGTATAGTTTCACAGAAGTATATTTTGTGTACACCTATATGTATACAAACACACACATGCCTGAGTCACAGCTGTTGGGTGGGACTTAAAAGAAACCCTATATCTGTGTCCCTTTCAAGGGATGACTCCAAGACGCCAGAAAAGCAGCAAAAAAAAAATGCAAGAGATAGTCTCTTGGTCATTCCACAGCCCAAAAGACTTCACCTTTCAGTGAAAAATATTGAAGAAAACTTTGCAAAGGAAAACACAGAATTTCATGTCCCATTTGACTCATTCCCTATGAATATCTATGCAGGAGGTAGCATTTGCACTTAAAAACTAAGTAAATGGGAAGAGCTTAAGTGATTGCTTTTCTTTTTGAGCTAATGTCAGGCTGCTCTTATTGATGACATAAAATGAGTTCTGTGATATGAATGTACAAGCTGTAATCATGTGCATTGATCTCTGCAGGTACCCAATAGTAAAACATGTGGAAAACAACTCTTTATTCCAAGTAGAATTAAGCATAGGATAAGTCTCAAAAGCTCCTAGTTGGAATCAGTATCCTGAATTTTGTTTTTCATCCACATGAATCTCATACCACCAAGGATGATTAAAAAAAAAAAAAAAAAATAAACAACAGAGTGTTTGGTAACAAATATATTTATTCTTTATCCCGTTCATGGGTGGAATGGTCAAAAGAGGAATCTTAAAGAAACAAAGAACTTCTTTGCTTTGAGGGTCACAGAGCACTGGAACAGGCTGCCCAGGGGGGTTGTGGAGTCTTCTTCTCTGGAGATATTCAAAACCCACCTGGACGAGGTCCTGTGCAGCCTGGTCTAGGTGAACCTGATTTAGCGGGGGGGGTGGACTATTTGAATTGCAGAGGTGCCGTCCAACCGCTACCATTCTGTGTGATTCTGTGTGATTCTGTGTGAAGAGGAACAATACCTTGTGCTACTGCAGTGCTTCCTACATGTCAAAAAAGAGGACAAATTTGAAATGAAAAAAGATTTCAGCTATTATGAATCCTCACAAAGGTGTTTAGAATGTAAAGATTTGGGTCAAATTCATGCCTGGAATAGCTTCTACATAAACATGCGAATGGGAAATCTTACTATTTTTCAGTGAAAAAAAGTTTCCGGCAAAGAAACTCAGCTGTTTGCACTCTGGGCTTGTCTTGCCTGTTCTGTTTTCCTGTCCTGTAAAAAACATTGCTGAATTCAGTTAAGTTTTACACAATTTGGTGTTTGGTTTTTTTTTACAGTAAAAATCTGGAAAATGTTTACCAATTATAGTTAGACTTTTCAGGTAATTCAGAACGTTGAATTCCCTACATTTGAAACACCTTCGTTAGAATCCAGCTGTTTCAAAACTGTTTTACTTTTGAGTTGTTTGTTGTTTTCCTACCCTAATTTCCCTTTTTCCAGAAGTTCTGGCTTCTTCTACTATCTGCTGCTTCTGGATGATCCTTGACAGATAACCTCTATTTTGTGGCAGCAGCAGAAATTGCTTAGAAAAACACTTTTCCATTTTGTCACCGATAAGCATTTCTGATTCTTCCTCCATATTCTTTCCTTCTCTGTACTATTCCCTATTATAGTAATTCCGTTATCACCCCTAAGTGTGAAGCAGGACCCCTATCCATATCTCTAAGGTTAGATTAACAAAAATACTATTAATCTAGAAACAATCCCCTTACAACTATCTACAGCTTTATAGCTTCGCTTCTCACTGCCTGAGGAGCATTAATGTTTTTAATGATTTCAGGGTTCACAGCCCTGGCCTGCTGATCTTGAACGGTCTATTCACACTAGGATTTATTGTAATGGCCCTTAAAAAATGTCAGCTAAATGTGACTGTGACATACTTCATTTCTGCATTTGAGAGACCTGCAAAATTCAGTTACATATACAATTTTCCATAATGAAAGGAATATGTGTACATCCATTTCATTCCAGTCGCTCTTTAATCCTCATTTAACATATTCAGGTATCCTGCTACAAATGTTTCTGTTGAGAAATCAGAATACCACGTAGCTGTGCTCGAAAGATATGTTTTTCAAGAATACCTTTGTAGCATAGTTTTTGAAATCAATTCCTCTGGGGAGCATGCATGGCCCTCTTATTACTTAAATTATCAGAATTTAATAAACATTTGCTAGTGTTTAAAAAAAAAAAAAAAAAAGAAGGGCCCTGAAGAGTCTCAGAATTTGAAGACAGTCGGTGACTCCCTGTCCAGGGGGGATCCAGTGTTGCCTATAAAGTAGGCTGGTGTTATGGAAGGTCAAAATACTGTATTAAACTGTGCATTTATTAAAGGTATGCTTTGATTTTTTTCCCTTTTTGTTTATGGCTCAATTAAGTTCTGGATAATATGAATGTTTGGACTTGTTGTGAGACCTAACATCTCTAGTTTTCCACAGCATCTGTCGAAATACGAGTTGCAAAGAACATATATGTAGGTTTTCTTGGATGAATGCATGCCTAATTATTTAAAAACAGACAGTAAAGGTATTGTAGCTTTCAATCTTAAATATCAGCACAGACATGCATTATTGTATTTGGTATGGCATTTCTGCAGAAATTGTGACACCATACTAGCAATTTCCCTCTTGTATGGTGATTGTTTTCAGAACAAGTTTTAAAGGTTATCTTCATTAAAATACAGTTCTGTATATTTGTTCAATAGATATATAGATAAAAGACTTTGGGGAGATGAAAAATTCAGTTTATTTCAACAGATTGTTGTTAACTGGATATTGGAGTTCAGTTTTACAAAATATTTGATAATTCGTAATAATAAATATTTTTGATCAGCTAGTGAGCTAGTCATTTATTTTGAATTACTGTAACTGACAATAATATTAGTGCTGAAAACATAGACACCCTTAGAGCAGGAGCATATTAATATTCAGAGCTTCATATTGAAATGTAGCTTGGAGAATGGGGAAGACTATAGCAGCATCTGAAATTCCTGAAAAACAGATTTGTGGTTGTAATTTCAGCATTCTGAATCATATCACTAAATATATTACTTCTCAAATCTTGTGAAGTGACTTTGCAACAACAAGACATTTCAGCAGTGTCCTCCTTGTACTTTGGTTTGCTGTGGTTGTCCCCTGTTGATTTCAGCAGTGCCCATTTCCTTTTCTTGTCAGCTAGAACAAGAACGAACTTAGCAAAATTACTGTCTGTTTCGTACCTCCCTTCAGACAGCTGAGTGCGAGAACTCCTTTGATCTAGCTTGCAAAGGACCCAACTTAGTGCTAGTACCTTCATTTTTCACAGAATCACAGAATCACAGAATGTTAGGGGTTGGAAGGGACGTCTGTGGGTCATCTAGTCCAACCCCCCTGCCGAAGAAGGGTCACCTACAGCAGGCTGCACAGGACCACATCCAGGAGGGTTCTGAATATCTCCAGAGAAAGAGACTCCACAATCTCCCTGGGCAGCCTGTTCCAGTGCTCCATCACCCTCAGAGTGAAGAAGTTCTTCCTCGTATTCAGCTGGAACATCCTATGCTTCAGTTTGTGCCCGTTGCCCCTTGTCCTGTTGCTAGGCACCACTGAAAAGAGTTTGGCCCTGTCATCTTGACACCCACCTTCAGATATCTATAAGCATTTATCAGGTCCCCTCTCAGCCTTCTCTTCTTCAGGCTAATCAAGCCCAGCTTCCTCAGCCTTTCCTCATAGGAGAGATGCTCCACTCCCCTCATCATCCTCATAGCCCTCCTCTGGACTCTCTCCAGTAGCTCCTCACCTTTCATGAACTGGGAAGCCCAGAACTGGACACAGTACTTCACATGGGGCCTCACCAGGGCAGAGCAGAGGGGAAGAAGAACCTCCTTTGACTTGCTGGCCACACTCTTCTTAATGCACCCCAGGATCCCATTAGCTTTCTTGGCAACAAGGGCACACTGCTGGCTCATGGCTAACAGGTCATCCACCAGTACTCTCAGGTGTCTCTCCACTGAGCTGCTCTCCAGCAGGTCCACCCTGAGCCCGTACTGCTGCGTTGGGTTATGTCCTGGGTTCGGCCAGGACAGGGTTAATTTTCACCAGAAGCCAGAAAGGGGCACAGCGGATGGGGGGGGTGGGGGCTGACCCCACCTGGCCAAACAGAGCCGGGTATTCCATACCATGTGCCGTCATGCTGGGTTCTGGTGGGGGGGGCGGCGCGGCAGGAACTCACTCGCGGCTCAGAAGGGCACAACAGTGGTTCGGTCCGGGAGAGAGTGGCTGTGTTCTGTTGGCTCTGTTCTGCTGGTTTGTTTTGTGTATTTGCCTTATCTGTATCGTTGTTGTTGCCGTTCCCTTTGTTTGCTGTTCTGTTAAACTGCCCTTATCCCAACCCACCAGTTTCTGCCTGTTTCTTTCCATTCTCCTCCGCAGGCCGGCGGGGGGAGGGGCGGACACGTGGCACTTTTGTTGCTGGTCGCAGCCAAACCAGAACATTAAATTGGCGCCCAGGTGCGGGGCGGCGATAACGGCAGGTCTGAGCAGCGGGTGTTAAAACTGCTTTCTTAGATTTTTGTTAATTTCTTTGTTATACGCATTTACTGTGTTAGTTAAATAGTCGCCAGTAAAAAAGTTGCTGACTTTGATCAGATGGTTGTGGTATTAGAATCCTTATTTGCTGTATCTGTTCGCTGCCATGCTGTTCATTACCTCAGGGAAAAAGTCCAGGATGATGATTTTGCTGTACTGTATGATATTGACTTATGATATGATAACATCACTGTGCATGAAATCAGGCTTGTGTTTGCATGCGGCACTGCGATCTTTTCCGTACCTCGGATCCTATGTCTTAGAATTTGTTAATAATCGAACCCAGCCTGTGGGGAAAACCGGAGGGGATACCTTCCCCCACTCTTTAGCCACCCCCCCCCTCTCCCTCAGGCTAGTCCTAACGGCTTTTGAGAATTTCGAGCACCTGTGGGATGCTCAGGCCAGCTCGCTCCTATTGTTATGCCTCCTGAATGGGTTCTGGGTCTTGTTTAGGGTTAAACAAGTAGTTAAGAACATCGTGCAGAGACCTGCCCCGGGGCTGGATAGCTGTGAGTGACTGGGTGTGTGGGACAGCATGGGCAAATACCTAGGGCAGAGGGCACCACCGTTTTTTTTTAAACTCACCCCTGAGCAAGTGCAGCATCCGGACAAACTAGTAAAATATCTGCAAAAAGTGTTCTGCCACCCTGGGAACTCCAGAGAGACACAAATCACTGCAACGTGCTGGGGTCTGGCCCATGCCTACCGAGCCCTGTTCAGCACTGTTCAGTGCCTTAAAGGGGAAAGGGGGGGAAATGAAGGGGCAGGAACTGCGACTGGCGCTGCCCCCCCAGCTGGCCCTGCAGCCCCTCCAGCCCAGCAGGCAGTCACAGTCACCCCGACTGACACTGCCGCTGCCACAGCTGCAGGGTCTGCCTCTGTTTCCCCAGCGGGCACCGCAGCTGCTCCAGCCCCAGCAGCAGGCATTACGGCTGAGCCCAATGACCAACCTGTGCCAGTAGCAGTCGCCCCCGTAAAACTAAAGAAAGATGCAAAGAGAGCACATCGCTCCGGGAGGGATGACAATGAGCCAGGGTCATTGCGGGAGATAGAGACCGAGATCATCACCCGGTCCCTGTGCCTGAGTGAGCTGCGAGACATGCAGAAAGATTTCAGCTGCCACGCTGGCGAGAACATTGTCACCTGGCTGCTGCGGTGCTGGGATAACGGGGCCAGCAGCTTGGAATTAGAGGGCAAGGAAGCCAAGCAGCTGAGATCCCTGGCCAGGGAAGGGGGCATTGACAAGGCCATTGGGAAAAAGGAACAAGTCCTCAGCCTCTGGAGAAGACTTCTGTCAGGCGTGAGGGAGAGGTACCCCTTCAGTGACGATTTTGTATGTTATCCTGGCAAGTGGACCAATATGGAAAGGGGTATTCAGTACTTGAGGGAATTAGCTGTGCGGGAGCTGGTTTACT
>Ga0065711_1033468_pt1 | contig 25450 bp, 17 predicted proteins | sample Hoacrofraction12_FD_59098 | JGI IMG/M metagenome (GOLD analysis project Ga0065711, IMG submission 59098) | Hoatzin crop microbial communities from Cojedes, Venezuela - Epithelial fraction 12 v2 (version 2) | ecosystem: Host-associated > Birds > Digestive system > Esophagus > Crop | place...
AGCAGGGTCACCTACAGCAGGCTGCAGAGGACCTTGTCCAGGCGGGTCTTGAATATCTCCAGAGAAGGAGACTCCACAACCTCCCCGGGCAGCCTGTTCCAGTGCTCAAATGATGCACTCTGCTCTTGTCGCACTTTGAGGTTGTCTTTGGTTCAGCTGGGACAGAGTTAATTTTCACAAACAGGTGGCTGGGCTGACCCAAACAGCCAACCAAATGGGACATTCCATACCGTCGTGAGGTCGTGCTCAGTATTTAAGTGGGGAGCTGGCTGAGGGAGGGGATTTTGCTACTGAGGAGCAAGCTGAGCATTGGGTGGTGGGAACACTGCATGTTGTATATGGTTTTATCAGTATTATTGATTGTAGTTTTCTTCTCCCTTTGCCATTCTTTTAAACTGTTCTCATCCCAACCCACGAGTTTTTGCCTTTTTTTTTTCTTTCTGATTCTTCTCTCCATCCCACCGGGGAGGGGGAAGGAGTGAGAGAGCAACTGTGTGGTTCTTTGTTGCAAATTGAGGCAAAACCACAACAGGGGTGTCTGAAAGCTGGAAGGGTGGCTGTGGGTTGCAGGTGTGCGGGGCCTGGCAGCACATGATGTGCTCTGCCTAGCACTGGGGAAGACAAATAATTGCAATGAGAAGAGTCAGAGCTGCAGATGCACCTGTAAAGTCAGTCCGCCAAGTGGAGGATGTGTCAGTGGTTGATGAGACCTGGAAACAGAGACGATGCTTGTTCAAGAAAGCCAAGGGGAGCCCAGTGAGGAAGAAGGTGATGCTATTCAGCCCATCACCCCCCCTGGGCTACTCTGCAGTGTGGAGGAGACTGGATGAACTCAGGCATCTCTGCTTTGTAAAGCTAAATAGATCATAGTAAAGCAATTGCTGTGCCTTATATCCTATTTTACTTTCCCTGTGGACTGCACAAGGTCCATCACAAAACAAATAGCCCAGGAAAGATCTTCTGGAAGGTTAAGTGTTAACAGTGTTTTGAGGATGTCGGCATTTTCGCTGTGCACTTTCATAAGTATGCAAGCTTGTACTGGAACTGATCCTCTAAAAAAGGACTTATTGCTAATATATTGTACATAATATTTGATAAAATTTTGTAGAATGCAGCTCATAAAGTGCTGCAGAATGTCTTGTATGAGACAAAGCTGTGAAGTGCATCCCATAAAATACTCTGAAACCTGTATCTTGAAGCAGAGGATAGATCAAATGCTGTAGCAAATGAATTTGGATGACACCTGGCTTTCACAGCGATGGGTTTATTATTGGAATCTCCTGTGCTGGTAGAGATGTGAGGAGGGAGGGGAAGGCAGGGGGAAGGGAAGCATGGATTGCCATCTTTTGTGATGAGCCAGCCCCAGCCAGGGAATATTTATATGCACACAGGAACAGTGTTACTAGAAATTATTCCCCTCCATCCCTCCCAGCACAATCACCATTCTGGGCAAGGAGCAAAGCCATAGAAATCCCTCTCAACTGGGCAAAGCATTTACCAGCTGCCTGGAATGTGGCAAACACTATGTCTGCCTTCCAGTCTCTTAATACATGAACATTTGTCTTGTTCTGTGTAAGATGCCACAAGAAAGAAATAGGTTCCAGCGCCTTCCTTGGGGCTGTCAGGATGGGTGGATGCCAGCCATCAGCCATCATGTTCATGAAGGGTTTTTGTTGGAGGGAAGATTCTGTTGTATGGGCAAGGTCTGCACCTCACAGCACCATAGATCCTGGTATCTCCCTGACCTCTACTGCCCTCACTGCTGCCCACAGTAACAGTTCAGTGTGGACATCCCAGCTCAGAATCCTATCTGTAGGATTACTTTTATACAGAAGGTACATTCACAGAGTTCTGATTTGCTGTCTTGGAGGTGTTATCAACTCCTTAGTCTCACTCCTGTATTGCTAGTGGTTCACATGTGATCCCCCATCCTTGGCCAATGCCTTGGCAGAAACTTAAGGTCAGCTCTTGTTTCAATGCCACAAGAAACTTTTGCTAAAAGAAAACCAACTAGGAAGCCAAACCTCTAGAATGAAGAGGGCTCTTCCACCTGTTTTATCCTCCATGTGTTTCCCTCCCCTTTTACCACACACACCATTGTTTGACTCTGTCCTCTTTCTGATACAAGTTGTACTCCAAACCACAGCCCAAGACCCTGTCAGCTTCTGACATCCTGCCACTTCACCATGTTCCTCCAAATCCTTGGTCTTTTACATAGGAATGTTCTTGTGTCCGTGGTTCTGCACTGGAAAGCCCCTGCAATGAGCACTATAAATTTCTCACATGCAACACAGAAGGCTTTTTTCCTGAAAAGCCTTTGCTTGCCTCCAGACCCAAGATCTCAGCACAGCCAGTTACCTGGATCTGCTGTCCAGCAGGATCCCACACAGAAAAGCCACAGCCCTGTGCTGCAGAAGAGCAGAGGACTGCCTTGAAGGGGCCCTCCTGGATGCTGGCAGGTTGCAGCATCCCGGCAGTGCAGCCCTCTTCAGTTCCTTGCCGTGTGTCCTTGCCTGGAGAGCAAAGACGTTAGTGACATGGAGCATGGTACAGTGAAGTGATCTGCCACAAATAACTCTGGGAAGAGATGCATGAATTCTTAACCTTCCTTGTTGTCAAATCCATCTGTGGAGTTGTACTGGGTTTGCATGGCAAAGTTTTGGTAGTGAGGGGCTACAGGGGTGGCTTCTGTGAGAAGCTGCCAGAAGCTTCCCCTATGTCTGATAGACCCAATGCCAGCTGGCTCCAAGACGGACCCGCTGCTGGCCAAGGACAAGCCCATCAGCGACGGTGGTAGCACCTCTGGGATAACACAGATAAGGGGGATAAAGGAGTGAGACTATGTGAGAGAAACAACTCTGCAGACACCAAGGCCAGAGAGAGAAGGAGAGGAGGAGGTGCTCCAGGTGCCAGAGCAGAGATTCCCCTGCAGCCCGTGGAGAAGACCATGGTGAGGCAGGCTGTCACCCTGCAGTCCATGGAGGTCCATGGTGGAGCAGATCTCCACCTGCAGCCCGTGGAAGGGACCCCACGCCAGAGAAGGTGGATGCCTGAAGGAAGCTGTGATTCTGTGGGGAGGCCCGCGCTGGAGCAGGCTCCTGCCAGGACCTGTGGACCCGTGGAGAGAGGAGCCCATGCTGGAACAGGTTTGCTGGCCAGGCTTGTGACCCTGTGGGGGACCCACGCTGGAGCAGCCTGTTCCTGAAGGACTACACCCCATGGGAAGGACTCATGTTGGAGCAGTTTGTGAAGAACTGTCTCCCATGAGAGGGACCCCATGCTGGGGCGGGGGCAGAGTGTGAGGAGTCCTCCCTCCTGAGGAGGAAGGAGCAGCAGAGATGTGTGATGAACTGACTGCAACCCCCATCCCCTGCACTGCTCACGGGGACAAGGTAGAGAAAATCAGGAGTAAAATTAAACCCTGGAAGAAGGGAGGGGTAAGGGGAAGGTGTTTTTAAGATTTTTTTTGTTTGTTTCTCCTTATCCTACTCTGATTTGATTGGTAATAAACTGAATTAATTTTTCCCCAAGTCAAGTCTGTTTTTCCCATTATGGTAATCGCTGAGCGATCTCTCCCTGTCCTTATCTTGACCCATGAACCTTTCACTGTATTTTCTTTCCCCTGTCCAGCTGAGGAGGGAAGTGATAGAGTGGCTTTGGTAGGCACCTGGTCGACCTACCACAGGAGCAATGCTTTATTTCCATGGTGTTTTCCTAAGCAGATCTCTGCAATGTCTCATTTTCTAACGAGACGCATGCCGCTCCCATGCCACACACCTTACAAAGAAAAGTAACAATTAAGTGCATATTTAACCTGCTTCCAACATAATCTCAAAACTTACAACAAAAATGAGACCCAGTACGATGTGACAGTTGGGTGCTATGCTCACCAACTGTGACTAGAACAGAACTAGCCTTAGTCATTCACCAACATATCAACAACACATCATGTAAGACAGTCTTGGTAGAAATTCAGGTCCCTTGTGTAGGGCTTTCTGCATGCTCATTTCCCATGATAGCTCTGGTGTTCTTGGGGAAAGCTGGATACTAACTGTCTACAGTTCTTTAATACAGCCTATTACCGAGGCCGCTATAGGCATTTCAGCGTAATGACAGGATATTAATCTATGATACAATACTTCAGAAAAAAAAATGTAAAATATCCATGAGGAGAAAATATTAACATGTAAATGGACACCATTTTGACCAAGGTGATGGCAAAGGAAAGGTAATTTATATACAGCTGGATAAAAGGTGGTTTCAAAATTCAGATGTGCAACACACACTACACAAAGGGAAAATAAATGCAATTTCGAACTTCTCCTTTCAATACAGTAGGTGCTGTATTAGGGAAAAAGGGTAGAAATTAACATTCCTACAGAGATGTTTTACACCTGTACAATAATATTTAGATATTCAAATGCACTAAACAGCTATTATCTGACTCCATAGCTAATACAGTAGTGTAAGGGTCTGGTATTTCATTCAAAATTAAAATAGGGAGACTGTGCTGAACTCGCAAAGGCTATACCAAGAACTTATTGGTTACCTGAGAAGATGAGGTGCTGAGATGCCCCATGACTGACATAGGGAAGACATGGAGAGCAAGGGTCTCCCTTGAGTGCTGGTGCAGGTCTATATCCGGAGTGTGGTGGTGGATGGTGAGCTGGGAAGGTTGGAGCATCTTGCCTCAACATTAGGCTCAAGGGCACATGTGAGCAAAGCCCTCAGACATATACGGAGAGCGTGTGAACCACAGCGTCTCCCAAACTCACTGATTTATTTATTGTTCAGATTCCCTGCTTCAGTGGAAGGTAGGGTGCACATTTCTGGCTGCTGTTTGGGCACTAGGACTGCAAATGAATGATTTCTCAGTCTCTTGCCATACTGCTACTGCATTTCTTAAGGGATTATTTAGGCTCTTTCTGTCTTTCTGTCTATCTTTCTTTCTGTCTTTCTGTCTGTCTGTCTCTCACTCTCTCTCTTTTTCTTTCTTTCTGTCTGTCTCTCGCTCTCTCTCTCTTTCTTTCTGAGAAGGCGAGGGGAGTAGTGCACGTGCTAACACCAGTGCAGCCCCACAGCACACCGGAACAGGGAACACGCACTGGGACAGGGCACATGTTTGTGCCTGTGCAGTAGCCCTCAGTGGGGATTTCTTTAGCTATCCCTAAAGCTACAGAGACCAGCATGCTCAGCTTGGGCTGAGGCCATGCACGGGAAAAGGTTAGATGGTCCTGACACACCAGCTGTCTGGTGATTTCCTTAGTGAAGCAAGCAGTGAGACTTCACTGTGTAACTTCAAAACTCCATTTTATGATGAAGTTGAACGAAGCAGACTTTTTTTTTTCATTGAAAAACAAGTTCAGCAAATGATAGGACAAGGGGTAATGGCTTTAGACTGAAACAGGGTAGATTTAGATTAGATATAAGGAAGTAACTCTTCACTGTGAGGGTGGAGAGGCGCTGGAACAGGTTGCCCAGAGAAGCTGTGGATGCCCCCTCCCTGGCAGTGTTCAAGGCCAGGTTGGATGGGGCTTTGAGCAACCTGCTCTGGTGGAAGGGGTCCCTGCCGGTGGCCGGACGGTTGGAACAAGATGATCTGTAAGGTCCCTTCCAACCCAAGCCATTCTATGATTCAATGATTCATTCTATTGCAAAGTTGTGTGTCCATGCACTTACAGTAGCTCTCAGAGGGGATTTTGTTGTCCATTCCCAAACTTGCAGAGATATGCATGTGATAACTGTGGCTGAGTGAAAAAGGAACAAATAGCAGAAAGCTACCAGGTCCTTTACAGTAATGGCTGTTTTTTTCTGTTTCTCAATACAAAGCAATTAATTCTTCTCATCTTGCTAGTGTTATCTTGATGATAAATAACCTACAATATTCTTACTTTGTATGATACTGTTCTCTCAAACCTCCATTGCATTCTAAGACCAACATTCAGGCACACACAAACCTAAGTCTACTATGAATTTTGTATCGAGTGCCCCTGCTAGATAAAAAGATTGGATCTGCTGTTGATTGAATCCACACTGGATTTCTCAGTTTGAAAGACAGTTCACAAAGCACTGCACTGCTCCATTGCGTGGTTTAGGCATATCCATAATTGCCAGCTCATCCTCTGAATCTGTATCTGTGCTTTCATGTGGAATCTAATGTCACACAATTAATTTGAAGCTTCTTCTGAATTTTGAAATTTTATTATATGTTTTATCAAGATATACTTTATTTTTTATTGACTCACTTTGACATCGTACCATTTCTAATCTCTTTGTGGTTTTTTTCATCTCTTCCTTCTTCTGGAATATCATCATCTGTAACATTTGTCCCAGGTAAGCCCTTCAGGGCTTCACATTGTCCCTGCTGACACTCAGAGAGTCAGCAAGTGACTTTCCCAGGAGCTTTCTGAATCACAACCCTTGCACATACAGGGTTAAAAGGTTGTCTGGTAATTTCTTCCTGCATCCAGCTTAATTTGACAGAAAAAGATCTTTGGCATCTGCGACTCAAAAAGACTTTTGGTGGATTTTGCTATATTTCATCAGTGTTTGGCAGGAGATATTGTAATTATTAGGTGGCCTTTGAAGTCCAAAGGTCTAATGCTGACCTGCAGGTTGCTTGGCTTTCTGTCACTGTAGTGCTGAACCCATTTTTGGCTCTTGACTTACAGGATGCCATCAAGAATGCAATCAAAGTGGACTTAAGGAAAAAAAAAAGAAACCAGTGCTTTCTAATTACCTTTTCTTACAGATAATAAATTTTGTTGGCAAGGGAGAGGTCTGAATGTAATACATGTAGATATCTGTATGAGACATGACCTAGCATGACATCTTGACTAACCAGATAAAAAGATGCCTGTGTCATGCGTTAAATGGACTGTGCTGGTGGATCTCAAAAAGTAAACTGGGAATCTTTGTTAAACAAGCTTATTCCTAAGGAAATTAGTGAGTTCTTTACCCTTAAAAGTGTAGGTAATAAAAATGGACACTTGTCTAAAAGTTACACCTTAGCTCAATAGCAGTTGGATTTTAAGTAAAGGACTTAGGGAAATCCTAAATCATGCATTATGGAGAAGTTAAGACTAGATAACACAGTGGTCTTGTCTGACTTTCAGATCTATTAATCTCATTCTTACACTGCATAGAGAGCCTGGCTGATATCCAGCCTCACTGAAATCAGTGCAAACCCTGTGTTAATTTCAGTGGGTCATGAATTGATTTCTAACATCTGGTTTACGTTACTTGGGCTGTAAACTCTCTGAGGCACTGGGCTTTTATTCATAGTATGCTGAGTACAATGGGGTCCTGGCCAACAGTTAGTATTGCCCTTGTGTTCACTTTGCTTTTATTCAGTGAAAAGTACAGTTAGCTGCAGAAGGATAAGATTATTTTAGCTTGATGCTACACCATTATAAACCCAGATGCACATCTTAGGTAACAGAATTTGTTTGTCTGTCAAATCTATATATTGAATGGCATTTTTTGCATAGGATATTCCTCTGCAGTTTCAAAATTATAACTCAGCGTTAGTGGGCAGCTTTAATTGCGCCTATATATGTGATGTGTTGTGCTTTGAACTGTGATTTTACATTGCAAATTTCATTGTCTGTAAAGTTCCTGTTTTTCCCCCGATATTTTTTGTACCTGTCATATCATGTCTCTCCTCTCTCTTATGATTCGTGCTCGCATACAGTGATCTCTTTGCTGTACTACTTTTGTACTATTTTGTTTTTTCCTTATGTCTTTCCTTTCACTGTGTCCTCTCCCGCCCTATTTAAAATCCTGCTTCGCAAAGAATGTATGTGCCATGTCCCTGAGATCAGTGAAGTTCTGCAGTGGTTGCACCTTCTCGTCATAGGCTCCAGACCACTGCCTGTTTTGACTTTTGCATGACTCATTTATTTCTCCGTACTGCATTTCTGCGACTTTGCTGCTTCACTGTATGTGTACAACAAGTAAGTATAACTATTGATGCAGAAAAAGAAAAAAAGTGTGCCTATATGTGTGCGCACTGCTTATCACTGCATCTGAATAAGTAATAAAATATGGACTATAAACCCACATCTCTCAGGAGGGAAATGCTGCCCCTTCTCCCAGGGGAGAGGGGATGAAAAAACAGAGCCTATTAAACCACTTGGCCATTCTGCCACCTCTGTCACAAATCAGCCATGCATGAGATGGCAGGCTGTCACAGTTTTGTGACCTTGGCCCACACTTAAAACACATTTGGAACATCAAGTATTTGAGAAGTCTTGCTGGAGTCAGAGAGAGTAATTACATTTCTGCAACCGTCTACGTGGTTCCTTGGGCCGTACTGGCCTGAAGCTGCGTTTGCAACATGGCTATTGTTTTAAACATATGCTGGTCATAGACGAAACTCCTGGCAGTTCCTTCAGTGTCTCAAAGGCCCGTGCTCTCTGCAGCAGGCAACATGAATTTGCTCTGATTTTTTGCGTTTGAAGTTCCCACCACTGCAGCCCTGCCGGTGGAGCCCCACAGCAGAGCAAGCAGATTTTGATTGCTGGGACGTGGGGACCTGATCTGGGCAGATTTCCATGACACCTTGTAAAAGCACCTGATGTCTGTCTGCAGCAGTGTTTACTCCATCTTAAGCGCAAATGCTGTTTCCGCATTGCTAAAACAGCTCTAAAACTTCCCACCACAGAGAAGGCTGGAGACGTTGCGCTTTCTCACGCATCTTCCCTAGCACGCATCGCAAGGGAACAACCTTTGCCTGAGGCTCCTGTTTTCACATTCAGTTATGACTCTGTAGTCCTCCCACTGCAACAGAAAAAAACCTGCCAGAACCCAATTTTAGTCACTTTGTACACTCCAGATTCATCCAACTATTTCTCCTTTCTATTTTCTAATCAGTTTAGCTTTCTTATTGGGAGTTAAGTCCTTCTCCCACTCCCCAAACCCCCAAACCCCTGTAGACTGCCTCATATTTTACAGTGACTTAATCAATGCTTTATAGAAACTTTCCCTCAAAATACGCAAGAGCAAGATAGAGTGTGTGGGAGCACAGACCATCTTGTAAGAGACCCAAATTAAATAAAAGTGCCAATTCACATGCAATGAATGCATGCAATTCTGGAAGCTTTGCAATTATTTCTTCCAAAAGTGGAAAAAGTTATGCGAGCTTAAAATGGCAGACAATCAGTTTATGCAAAATATCTGTTAGGCTGTCCAGGGAAATCTCACAATTCTCCTCACAAATACAAGTAAAAAAAACATTTATACATTAATATAAACCCTGTGCTGAAGACAACTCACAGTTTAAAATACTATGTTTTGTAATAATAAAACGTGAAGAAAAAAGGGTATATCAGGCCTTTAACAGACCAGTGATTGTATTTTAATTAGTCTGTGCATTTATAAAATGACATAAAATCATCTCTGGTGAATAATTAATTTTAAAAGGGCTATTCATATGTGCATTACTTCGAAATAACTCTGAAGTTTTTAGAAGACTGTTACTATGGGAGGAAATGCTACTGTGAGGTTCTTTTAATATTTGCCCATTCTTTCCAGTATTGAAACAGCTGGAGCCTTATATACTTCACCTGAGATGCAAAATCACCTACCGTCTTGCCCAAATAAAAGGTTTATTATACCCCATCACTGGTGGTCCAGGTGAGAAGGCCCTGGGCCGAGCGCCGGGGTGCTGGGGGAGGATGGGCTCAGCAGACAGCACTGGAGTTAAACCCCCGTTCTGCTCTGCACCAAGATTCAGCAGTGCTGGTCCAGGAGACCCATCTGATGCTGCGGCTGCACTCAGCTGTGCAGGGTGAGCAGCCCCGCTGATGCCTGTGGGAGCTCTCACAGGTCAGAGCCTGGCTGATCGGAGCACCAAGGACTCAAGGAGGACCTGCTCCGGCATGACGTCGATCTAGACAGAGTGTGAGAATGTGCCTGTACTTCTGCTGAGTAACCAAAAGCACGCAACGCAATGTTTAGGCTGGCTTGCTGCATGGGCATCCCTCGCACCTCATGGCTCCGTCTGAGATCTCCGCCCTTGCTCACCTACCCGCCTGCTGCATGACAAGATGCGGCGGTTGTAGGAGGCTGACCTGGGAGACCAGCCTCCAGAGATGACCCACCACTCTGAAAAAAAGCACCAGCCTGGAGAAGCCACTGGCATCCTGACACTACACAGCATCACTCCATCCTAATTTCTCCACTTCCTGGATGCACTCTGCAGCCTGCGCTGAGCAGCGGCATTATCCATGCTTGGCAGCAGTTTCTAAAACAGCGGTGCCAGTGCACGCAGTTGACCAGCCGTTCCTTCCCGTCATGAATCCCACACGACAAGAAATGGTGCCGGTGGCTGCAAACTACTCCCCTGTTTCTCATTCTAGCCCCGGGCAAAGAGGATACTTTGGGCTACTCCACCCACTAGCTCTGCATTGAGACACAGTTAAAGTAGCAGCAGCGAGTGGGACTGCCCCTTTCTCAGACCTTCAGTCGCTGTACATCCATGTGCTTCTCCAGATAACAGCTTCACTTGTGTCTAAACCAGGCCAAGGTAACACAAACAGATGGACACTGCAGCATCAAAGACACTGCTGTAATCATTATCAAATGGAGCAGACGTACCAAAAATGCATTAGAACTGAAGAAATTTACTGTTTTATTTTCGAGTGCAGAAGTAGCTGACGTCTTTTGGTGTCCGTTGTTCAGTCCCTTAAAACCATGACAATCTTGTTCAGAGCTGCAGTCAGGCAAAAGAAGGTGGCAAGATCTTGTGGGTATCAGGAAGCATGGTCTTTCCAGGGCTAGGCTGGAGAAATGGCCCACTGCCAGTCCCCTTTCAGTGGCAATTTTTCTGCTAATTCTTAAGCTATTTTCTTCTTCTGTCCAGTCGCAGGAATGTGACTTCAAAACCACTGTGCTCAAGAAGAGTGTTCTTTGCTCACTTGTCTGTTTTGGGAGGAGGAACAGAAAGTTTTGGTGCTTATTGTTTTCTGCAGATACACTTCAATGGCACGAGCCTGAAAGAGGAAACACCATGAAAGATTTCAAAGATCTTGGCTGACTGGCAGTGAAACTCGAAGTATAGAGAGAACTTCATAGTGTCCAGTGCCTAAAAAAAAATCGGTTAGAGGAAGAGGCAGAGTCATTGCAAGTGCGAATAGCAGGAAATCCCAAAGCTGATCTCTGCGACACTGCGTCTTAAAGTAGTGCAGGGGAACTGCAGGTGTTCAAGAGCCCCAAAACCAGAGCTGTGAGAAACAACTTGTATTCTGATGAGCCTTGAGCTTTTTCCCCCGTTGTGCATTCTCCCTCTGATTTCCTACATCTCTCACCGTGTTTCCTTTTAACTCCTTGTTGCTTGTTCTGCTCCCAAAGTCCTCCCTTGTGAATTTCCCACTGCTCTTTTAGCGATCCTTTGACTACCTTCGTCCCTCCTTTTTGGTCACACATGGTCACATACAAGAAATCAGAAGGTGGACAGTTATCAAGCTGAAAGGAGACACAAAATCTTTCAGAGAGTGCTCTAAGACATTTAACTCCGCTCAAACACCTTATCAGCCCAAAGTAAGCAGCTACCATCACCTCAGGTTCCCACCAAGAGCCAGTAAAGTTATATGCATTCATCTTACATGAATATATAAAAATATGCATCATTTGCTTGAATATATAAAACATGGATGTAGGAGGACTTCCAAATGAGATACGCAAATCACTCAGCCAGGAAAGAACACTTTCACTCTTTGACAGGCTGATGATTTGCTAATAATGTTGTTAAGCACAAGGGCCCCTTGTTAACAAGTTCTAATGACTGGTGGCACGAGGAAGAATTGCATAAGACCAGGACCGGTTACAAAAGCTATGATGCTGCTGCCACCTGAGGTTTTCTTGTGGAAACACAACCCTTGTGTGGAAGGGGTTGCACAAAAATTGGTGTGAAAGGGAACCCGAGGCTCAGGAGTGCCAGCAGAGCCTCGCCAGTGCAAGAAGAGACTGTCCCCACGGGCAGTCCCAAGCTGACACCTTTTCCAAGCTGAGACAGATCAGAGAAGTGATCCAATTAAATCAAATGTTTTTTAGACTGCATCTAGAATACCTCTCCCAGATTTAGGTCCTCAAATACAAGAAGATATCAACAAACTGCAGTAAGTTTAAGTGGTGGTTTAGCCTGGCTGGATAAATGCCAGGTGCCCATGAAAACTGCTCTAACACTCCCCTCCTCAAGTGGACAGGGGAGAAAAAATACCACGAAAGGCTCGAGGGTCGAGATAAGGACAGGGAGAGATCACTCACCAATTACTGTCACGGGCAAAACAGACTCAACTTGGGGAAATTAATTTATCACTAGTCAAATCAGAGTAGCATAAAACACCTTCCCCCACCCCTCCCTTCTTCCTGCACTCAGCTTCACTCCCGTTTCTCTCCCTCCTTCCCTCCCCAAGCAGCGCAGGGGGATGGGGAATGGGGGTTATGGTCAGTTCATCACACGTTGTCTCTGCCACTCCTTCCTCCTCAGGGGGAGGACTCCTCACACTGTGCCCCAGCTCCAGCATGGGGTCTTCCCACGGGCTGCGGGTGGGGATCTGCTCCACCATGGACCTCCATGGGCTGCAGGGGACAGCCTCACCATGGTCTTCATCACAAGCTGCAAGGGAATCTCTACTCCAGCGCCTGGATCACCTCCTCCCCCTCATTCTTCTCTGGCCTTGGTGTCTGCAGAGTTGTTTCTCTCACGTAGTCTCACTCCTCTATCCCCCTGCATTTTTTTTTTCCTCTTCTTAACTGTGTTATCCCAGAGGCGCTCCCACTGTTGCTGATGGGCTGGGCTTAGGCTAGCAGCGGGTCTGTCTTGGAGCTGGCTGGCACTGGCTCTGTCAGACATAGGGGAAGCTTCTGGCAGCTTCTCACAGAATCCACCCCTGTAGCCCCCCCGCTACCAAAACCTTGCCACGCAAACCCAATACAGTTTAGCAGAGGGCCACCATGATGGTCAGGCCTGGAGCATTTGCCCTGTGAAAAGAGGCTGATGGACCAGGGCTTCTTCAGCCTGGGAAAGGAATGGTTTCAGGGGACCTTTACAGCAGCTTCCTGGTACCTATGAGGAGTTTATCAAGGAGAGACGGGCTTTTCCTTGCAGTGTACAGTGAAAGGACAAGAGACAAGGAGCGTATGTTGAGAGAAGTGGTTCAGACTGGCTATATGGAAAACCTTTTACACCACGACGACAGTCAGGCAGGGCTACAGGTTGCCCAGAGAGGCTGGGCAGTTGCCGTCCTTGGAGGTTTTCAAAACCGGTCTAGAAAAGGCCCTGAGCAACCTGGTCTGGCCTGGTAGCTGACCCTGCCTTGAATAGGAGGTAGGACAAGAGACCTCCTGAGGCCCCTTCCAGTCTGATCTACACTGTGATCTGACCATCCTTAAGCCAGTTGTGTCTTAGCTGTGCGATCTGCTTCAACTTAATATGCAAAAATATTTTTAGCTGCTTCTACCTTGACCTAACTTAAATTAAGGACTGAAAAGTGACCAGCTAAAGTGAAGGGATGCCACCATTGCTGTGCTGGCAGTCTAAAACCAGAATACTGAACAACTCTCACATAGGCCAGGGTCACATGCGCTGCTCCAGAGTATCTACAGCATGGCAGGGAGCTCTTCCACTCCACACACTGGAATCTGTGTTGAGCAGCACATTAGCAATACTGGTGCCCAAATCCACATAGTCGTGATATAGCATGTGACAGAAAGGCAGTTGGGGAAAATGAATGGGTTTTTTTAAAAGACCAATAAATATAAAAAATTATATTTAATTATATGTATTTGATCATCTTCCCATCTTCTGTTGTTGGTATCTGATTGTAATTGGTAGAGACCACACTGTCATTTGTGCCCAGCTTTTGATCCCGTTCTTGGCTTTCTCCTCCTGTTGTAAAATACCATTTGAATCACTAAAGTTATCATCTGATACAAGCTTCTCTCACTGTGGACCTCAGCTTTCCAAATGACATACATTGACATACTAGACCAAGCATTTGCAAGGCATGAATCAAAGCTACTCTTCTCCATCATATCCACCATCACATCTTTCTGGCTAGAGAAAGTATAACCTAGTTACATTCAAAAAGAAAAAATTAGGAACATAGCATGCCTTTTTGAACTGTGATTCTCAGCAACAGACTGTTTTGGACAATTCATCTCTGCTTCAAAGCCTGTCAAAACTTCCTAAATCCTATATAAATCCTATACATAAAACTTCCTATATCCTAAAATAGTTCAAAACAAAGTTAGGCTATTTCTTGAGATCATAAAATATTAATAAACCATGAGTAACCAACTATAGCTATTAAATATCTTTTAATAGTTCTATTTTTTAGAAAATTATTTTATTCTTTTTTGCTTACTTTCAACAGTAAAATCACTGCACAATATTTAACATTAAATAAAGAAATTATAAAAAAATTAAGACCATCCCCTCTCCCAATCTGACAATTTTGAAAAAAGATTTGTTTCTTGGTTTAAGTTGCTATTTACTATTTCATAGCCGCAGACATAATTTTATGGAGCATTTACCCCACTTTAGTAACTCCTCTGGCATATATCTCCAGAACTTACTGGTATCCATACTTTTGGTGCAATTCTGAAGTACTGCATGGGATCTCAGACATCACACAACAAAATCTGATAATTTTGGTTGACTACGGTCATCCACACGTATGTTTGCACTAGAATTCTATATAGACATATATATATATATATAGCTCACCTATAAGAAAAGGAGGGAAGGAAGAAAGAAGAGAGGGAGGGTGAAAAATCAGGCAACGGAAATTCAGTGCTTACATTTTCCTAATGCATCAAATTCTTCCTGTTCATTAGAGAAGTATTTTATTGTGCATTATAGCTCCAGTGAAGCAATCCCATTTATGTACATGCCGGACAAACAAGCTGCAAAAGTCTATCACTTTCGGTGAGATTCCTTAAATTTTTTCAAGTTGAGCAGATGCTTAAAATAAGCATACACTGGGTCAGTGCCTAACCATACTGCTTGGTATTTATTAGTAGAAGTGTGTGGCTAATGTAATGATTCCATTCTAAATTCCCTCTTCAGCTGTTCATAACTTCCAAAACCAAATTCCTTTTTGACCTGACATTCCAAATACTTGGCCTCATGCAAAAAAAACAGTTTTTGTATACTAGCTCCTGCAAAATCCATCCATTTGAATTCACATTATGTGGAGAAGACAGAAGTGATTAGCATGAACTCTAGCTCAATTTTTTTCATACATATAACTAAGAATAGCCATGAAGATTCAGCCATGGTTGAAACTGCAAAATTCAGCCTCATGTTTTACAATGGATCTTCTGCAGGTGCACCATGACTCCCACTCACAGGTGCACTGAGCTCAACAAAATTCAAGAAGGATCAAGGTTTCATCTGTATGATGTTTACAGAAGGACTGAGCACCCACAGTTGCTGCATGAGGCCAGCAGCCATGGGGAATCCCCACGGCATATCTCCACGAGGGTGAGCAGGCCAGGGCCCATCCCACCAACCCAGCACAGCAGCAGGGCAGGCTGGGGGGGCAGTCGGGGGCATCCCCCAGCCTCGCAGCCAGGCACATTTGTGGTGACAGGACAGGTCTGAGGCCAAGGTAGAAAGTCAGTCTGCAAGCCAGGGTCTGGGTCAGCAGGGTCCACAGCCAGGCAGGACCGGGACAGGGCTGGGAACAGGGTCACCTACACCGCAGCTGCAGCAGGGACTGACAGCCGTGCCCTGAGCTGAAGCGGGGTCCCCTGATGTTGCACCAAGTCACTTTACTGCCTTTCCTTCTCCTAAGAGCTCTTCACAAAAACAGGCAACTGGGCAACACTACGTAAATGATTCATTACCAAACATTTGAAAACCAAAATTTTTTAACAGAATTAAAGTTATACTCTATAGAGCGGTTGCTTTCTAAATACATGTCACTTGGTCCCTACTGCTCTGTCCATATATGCGTACTACACAGCATGTATGGAAATATCATTTTCATGACATACCTTGCTATTCTGCCACTTATAACAGGGCACAGCTGGAGAGTATGCAAATACCGAAAAGCTTCAGCTATTCCTATTAACATATTCAGACATGTTTGCTAGGATAGTCAGAGACCATCACTGTAAAAACAGAGACACTAACTAAGTAGGTATACTATATAGTACAACAATTCCACTTCAAAAAGCACAACAGTAGATGACAATCTTAAAAACACACCACATGGTAATTGCTACCCTTCTGTTATTGAATACAGACTGGATATTCACTGAGGGGCTTTCATATACAGTCTGCTCTACATTTCCTCCACCTAAATGGTCTGGTTTGTTATTCTTCATTAAATGCCACACAGCTGAATTTTGTCATCAAAATTAAGAAATAACCTTGCAATATTTTCAGAGGGGCTGAAGTTCATATTACTCTTTTTCAGTACAAAATAATGACACTACTGCTGAAGAAGTACAAATGTATTTGCAATACCAATACTCTCAACACTTTCTTTTCTTACCTTTACAAAAAAGAAATGCTTAAAACAGACATTGAAGCAATTGGGTTGGTACGAACATCAGTGGATAATGGAGAGTGTTTTACACTGAGTTGTACTGGAGCCTTTCAAAGCCCATTTAATCTTAGGAAAAATCTATTGCTATTGCAGGTTTCAATTATTGGCAACAAGGGTTTCTCAAATAATGCTGACAGGTCAAATCCATTTTCAGCGCAGTTATAAAATTGACAGAGACACGGGAGATTATGCACCATCACACATCTTGAAAGGGTGCTGAAAATGCTCTTGTTCTGTACATGGCAGGATTAAAGAATTTTTTGCTTCTGTACCCCTTACTGCTCCTCTTACATCACAATAATTAGGATAAATGATCTCCCATTTGACCCTCTTCAATGCCTGTGGTGCATAAACCCACCGTCTAAGATAACACAGGTGCTACACTTAATCCCCAGTTCAGCAAAGCACTTGAATGTGTATTTTGAGACCAGATTTAAAGGTATGTTTAAAAAGAAACAGTTCTTAATGGCAGTGGTGAATTGGGGCCTTAACAGACTTTCACAGTCACTGATCAAGGAAACCGTGAGTTAATGTAAATCTTTGGAGGGTAGCACCTCTTCCACGCCTCACGCCAGTCACGCAACTGTATCGCCCAGCACGGTCTGACCCTGGACACTTTAGACCCATGTACTGCTCCATGGGGGCCTTTGCTCAATCGCACGCCAGTGCTCCTCCTTCTCCACATTTCAGGTTGCTTCAGGAGCATCATTTGGTGATATCTACCTAGAACTAACTTACACAGATATTGTCCAGGGCGAAAGTATTGGAACAGCCCTGGTGTCCCATAGTGTGGCAAGATGTACACAGCACTGTGGAGCCTCACATGGAAACGGATAATCCCAAACACACATCCAGATCAAATTCTCGGACCAAAAGTACCCTCCAACAAACACTTTTCTTCGGGGTTATATTTTAATGTAGTCAACAACAGGATACCTCGTATAGTACAAGCAAACACTTTGATAAAGTCTAACACAAAACGGAATTGCCAGTTACGTATTTGTAACTCACGTCTCCCACATTATTTTTTCTTAATATACAGCAGAATTGCCCATTCTTGAAGAAATATTCATCTAGTTCAAGCATCAATGGATGAAGAAACCTAGGCATAAGGTAGATTTTGAATCCTTGATCACTCAGGAGAAAGAAAAGGACCAGTATTTTATATGTGCCAGTGTGGTCTCAGGAAAATCACTTTCACAGATGTTGCCAGCACAGAAAGGCATTAAATGAAGTAAACAGTCATCTTGGGTAAACATGTTATGAATTGGAATGTAACATTGGCTGATGACAAAACAGAAAAAGTAAGACTATAAAGATTAGCTTCAAATGTAATGGCTTTGAACTTTTTCTGTAGTGTTCCAAGTGCAAATTATTTTTTACCATAAATAAAAGTTTGATGGATAAAGCCTTTAAGATTTGTTGGCAAAGATGCACGGCCAGAGCTATAAATATGTGGGAAAATCTAATCGTTCAAATTTACTCCAAAGGTCATCTGGAGTATAAATGTATTCTCAGAAAAATTATGCAGAAATTTTATCATTCTCTTCTTCACATGGGCTGAGATTGCAGGAAATAAGTAAGTCCTCACAAAATATAATGACAGGAAGAGAAAAATGCCTCTGCTGTGACTGAATCCAGTTTCTTCTAACAAATTATTATGTGTTCTGTGACATAAATTCCATTCGTTAACCACTTTCATAGGCATGAAGCCAGAAGAACAGCACTGTTAAGACTGGTTTCAGCTAACCCCTGGAATATTTTACTGTTGAAGAGGTTGCATTTTCTAGACAAAGGAGGTTTACATACAGCTTGGCAAGAAGTTAATGGGAAAAGGAAAAGCTAAAACATATAATCAACTCACAACTGCAAAGCTTCAGTTTCTGAATGAAAGAGTTTCCACTGTTTCTTCCTAAGTTTTGCCTATATATTAGTCAGGAAACATCTATAATCAGTATGTGAGTTACAGTGCACAGATGTTCTTAAGACTTGTTAATGTGGGATGCAATTCCTCTATCATAAAGGGAAAATGCAAAGTCATTTACCTCACTTACATCCAATACTCAGGTCACAGGGGAGCGCGCAAGAAGCGGTGTGTTTGCCAGAACAAAAAGTAAGAACAAACATATGCCAGGGAAGATAGCAAAGACTTTTCCTTTTCCTTTGCTTCCAGACAGGCACAAGGTCCCAGGAGCACTCTTGCACTGGGACAGTTTCCAGGACGGCTGTGAGAGATCCAGTTCACACTCTTGTCCATAATGAATGGGAATAAGCTACACTTCATGGGAGCACGTATGTGCTGATTAGTACCATTTCTTCTGCAATTATATTTTAATTAAATAATCTTTAACAGAAATCTGACTGATAGCAAGTCCTCCCAAAAACAAGCACACAAAAAGTCTGTGCCAACAGACAATACCACATAACAAAATTCAAGAAAATTATTACAGTATTTACATATGTATATAAACTAAATAAACCCATGTGCAGATACCTTCTATCACCTCTGATGTCTCAATACCAATAGCCAATGAGCTATTTCTAATACTACTGACAGCAAAAGGCAAGTTAATTTTCCTTTTTTTTTTTTTTCTTCTGTTCTAAACATTTATCCCAGGGAGTGGAATTTCAAGTAATTTAGTTACATTTTTCCTCCTATTAAAACTGCCCAGCAGCCTTCAAAAACCCACACCAAAATAAACATGGATAAAATTAACACTTACAAGACTCCAGTTACATACAGCACCTCCTGACTGGCCTGCTAGCATGTGCTAGCAAATGCGAGCTCAAAGGGATGGCCACTACCCTCACCCAAGGACTGCACATGCAACACACACAGTGGAATAAGAGGGCATATTCCCACTTCAGTTTTCTCACCCTCATCAGTGCAGAGTAGCTTCCCAGTTGCCTTACTGATTTGTATTTATCGCTGAAGATACTCACCCCACATTTCAGAAAACCTGTACTATTTAATGTCGCACTGCTCATGATGTTTCTTTTCAGCCAGACCTGCGGGAAAACCATTATTATTTAAAGCACACTGAAATCAAACCTCAACATGACCGGTAGGTTTGAAACAGTAAAGCTGAAACATGCACTGTTTCCAAGCTGTTCGAGCTGCTCTTGAACATACTTTGAATTATAGGCAAGGTCAGTCTCTGGGTATCTGTACTGTTCTGCACTGGCAAATAAAGAAAACTAGAAAACACATACAGTTCCTAAATGGAAATATGCAAAAAATCAATGTTTTGGACATCAAGAAGGAGTACACATTATTAAAATATGCAACTGTCAATATTAAACCAAAATTCAGCCTTATTTTAAAGTAATTTCTGTAATTTATATTTGTATGTTTTCACACGCTTCAGACTACTTTGCCATAACCCACTGTTAGATCCAGTCCAACATTTCCATGTGAAATCTTTGAAATCGCATAGCTAATAATCTTAAAGTTAGTGTAGATCAAAACACTGCCAGAAACTATAGAATATCTCATCAATATCTTCAGCACCAATCCATTCTTTGGAAGACCTCAGTTACGCATGTGCAACATACATTGACTAAGAAAGTTAAGACTGTTTCAGCTGAGAAGATAAGGAAATATTGGGCAAGATCTTACTCAGGCAGCAATCTTGTTTTCACACAGCAGCATTATTTCTACCCTACACCTGCTTCAAAAAATTAATAGCATATTTTTGATTCTGAGTATCCGCTTGTGGATTTCAAAGAACTTTTCTTCTCCAACCAGCAAGTTTTCACTGAAGTTTTCTGCTGTATCTCTGATGGTTTTAAGTTAATATGGAGGTGCAAGTTTTTTCATAGAAAGCTGAGCATTATTTATCGACCATTTATAGAATTTAACAGCTTCATGGTTCTTTTCCCCTTTTTGTAACCACTATTACAGTCTTTTCACTGCTGCATCCACAGAATAAAGTTTAATAATTGAAAAAAGAGTGGTACAAGGATGCTGAAAGCTGGTCTCTGGAACTACGAGGCAGAGAGAAGAGCAAGACATTCTTGCAGGGGATTTTCAGAGCAGCGATGCCGTGATCCAGAACCACCGCTGCCGGCAGGCATGGGGGATTCACCACCTACACCTGTGCTGAAGGCAGGAGCACAGCTGGAGACATCTGGGAAACTTTAAGCCTCTTTTGTATTCTTCGCAATTTGGAGCTTTTTTATCTCTCCACTTCTTCAATCTCTCCAAAGACCAAAACAAGGTTTACAACAAAAGTAAATAATAATAATGAAGTGGTAATGCATTTTCAGAAAGAAACAAATGCTAAGTAATAAAGCAATGTAAACAAACCAGCTTTATTGCTGTTCTTTTTTTTATGTTGCCAGAGGTACAGTAGATGATTTTCTGTCCAGTCTTTGGTGTGGATCCATGATACTTTACAACAACTTATATTAGCCTATTTTTTCACCTGTGTCACAAGAGTGATGTTGCTGAGTTGGTAATGGACTTATCAGGAAGGAAATTTTTTTTTTGTCTATTTAAAACGTATGTAATTTTAAAAATACTAATTTAAAAACACTTTACATTTGAAAGCAGTACATATTTTGATACATCAACCCACTTTCTCTATTGTCAGAAATCTGACTGGCGTTTCGTTAATCGAGAGCTTTTCACATAAGAGACACATCTGTCACAGAAAAACACAGTCCCAGTGTTAATTTTTAGTAATGAAAGTAGAAGCTTTATGCTTTGTTACTTCAGGATAGTGGTATCAGTGGGATAGGATGCAGTGATGCACATCTAGTGCTTAGGCTCCTGTAACCTAAGAGATGAAGCTACAGTTTCACAGCCGAAATAAAACTGCGCTAGTCTGTATATAAAAATACCATCAATGATACCATAAATGGTATATACATATTGCTAGATTGTTGATGAATTAAAACATCTATAAAATTACAAAAATGTAGCAGTTTTATATTTGTGTTCTATTCTGTGTAGAAGTAACAAACTTTACAGATGCAGAATGACAGTAAGCCTCTGAAGGAAAAAATCTGCATTTGTATTCTGAGAACTAGAAGGCACTTAACATGAGTTTTGTAATTTATTGCCATCATGGGAAGCATAAATTTCAGGAAAGCATGTGAGCTTCTCAAACTGTATTCCCAGCATCAACCTATTTACAGAAAGAATTTCAATGAGAATTATATGTGAGGCTGACGAAAAGCATCTTTTCCCACATTGGTGCTGCTAGAAACTGTCAGTCAAAGCATATTTAAGTATTTTTTACCTTAATGATTAGATTCAGGGATGCATGCTACCCTAATTGCTTCCTAAAAGAAAAAGAGAAAGAAACAACTGAGTTCTATCTAATTTTTATCAGTGCATCATTAGAATTCTATAGCTAATCTTACTGTATGAATTCCTCTACAAAATTCAGCACAGCCAATTAAAAACATTAGTTAAAAAACTCACATATGTTGCAAATTGGCCACTGGAAAGCTCTTGCCTACAAGCAGCCAGCTCATCATAACCACCGCTACAACTGGTCCCCTGAACAGAACTCACACATGCCCGAAACTCTGCTCCTACACATCTCCCTGAAAAAAGCTACAAAATACTTGGGGTGGTTTATGCAGGTACTATATTTGTAGAGTGCCTACTAGACACAAAAATGTTCCCTCCTATTGCCCTAAAATGCCATGAATGCAATCTAAAATCAGATGAATGAGTCCCTCTACTTCCTGTAACATACGATGCAAAGAATGTTTAGGTAACATTTTCCAGCAATTAAAAATTTACTCTGTTTTTTGTATTATGAAGACAAAAACATCATGAGGCCCGAAACTTTTGCTCCCCTTAGCTCTTCAATAAAATCATATCCATTTGCAAATGTTGCAGATGCATATTTTAGATGGAGGAGGAGATCAGCTTGAGATTTCTTCCCCCAAAATAATCTCTGACAGGACTGACATCTTCCTAAGCTGCCTCCTAAATTCTTCGCAAGTGTAACCACAGCAGTGCAACCCCTCAGCCATGTGCACATTTCATAGGTGGAGAAGAGCAATACAATTTTGGATAAAGTTTAAGGGAGAATTCACTATCCAGATAACACCTAACTTCTGTCATCCACTCCACACAGGACATAGGCGCAGACATGGCAATTTTCAAAGTATTTTGAGATGGCACATGCATTTCCATCTCTGGGCAAAAATCCTAAGAAGCCCAACATGAAATACCAGCCACAACATGCATTGCTGAGACTGGCAAAGAAATATTCGAACTGTTGGCACTACAGCATGGCTGGGAACCCACTGGTCCTGCCATGTACCTTGAGCCACACAATTTTACGCTGGTACCTGGTGTGTACGAGAGCTCCAACCTACTGCACAAGGGGAATTATTTTCTCTGATGCTGTCCCAAGCCTGAACACTACTGAAAGACTAATTTTTCGCTCTGAATAACATCTGAATGTGATATCCACAAAGGCAATAGTTGGGCCAAGTATTAACTAAAACTGGGGCTTTATAATTAGTTTAAGCTGCTGGAAAGCAGGCTGCCACCCCAAAAGTCAATATCCTCTCCCTGCTACCAACCCGTGTGCGCATTGCCCTCCTCCTGTGAGCACAAACAGCAGCCCCCACGCAGATCAGCTCATATTGATTATGCTCTACACATTAAGTTATTCATTACAGAGTTATACCAAAACATGGTTTTCTGTGAAAATTTAGCCGTGGAAATGTCCACTCCTGAAGTTCTTCAGGATGACCTGCTGCATTTTCCATCTTCATTCCTTCTAACCTAGGCTAACATGCAGTTGTAAATAAATCCCTGTATAAAAATCAAACAAGGAAACCAGTTTAGGAGAGAGCAAAGTCATAAGTCAGTTCCAAGTCCATGCAAACTCTGCTAAAATTGCTACTGAATGTTGGCTGTATCAAAGGCTTTTTCAGTGGGACTGTAAATCCCACCTCTCTGGGATGAACTTCTGGCTCAAGCAATCTCAAATACAGCCCTATTCCACGCCCTCAAAAAAATACACATATCTTCCAAGCAATCTGTGTAGCCATGTGTATTGCAAAGCACTTCAGTTCATAAGGCAGTCCCAGAACTACCCAAACCTCCTGCTCTAACGCAGGGAGGGCACGCGCTAGGCAAGGAAGCCTTCCACAAAGAAACTCTCCACTGACCTGGGAAAATCAGTCTGCCTTGGCAGCCCTGGGAGTTAAAGTCCATACTGTGTGATGTGTTTGTAAAGAGTCTGCTAGTATTTAAGGAACGAAGCTAGAGGCATGCTAGAGTCTGACTTTTAGGAAGACATTTAATTTTTTATAAAAGCTGCTTTTTTTTTTTTTTTTTTAATTTGCCAGAGGAGCTTATGCTTATGTTCGGCTTTGTTTGCTTTTGGTTTTGTTTGCTTATAGTTTTATTTATTTTTTGGACTTTCTGCCTGGAATGACTTGCATCACAGCCATGTAAAATTATACATTTCAGTCCGTGATACACTAGAGCACAGGGGTCTTCAGACTGGGACACAGTTCTCAGAGAATACCTTGGAAGTGATGCTTTGGAAGCCAGCTGGCAGATCACTCTCTCCTTGTTACAGAGATGATTAAGCAGAATCCTGCCCCAGCAGTGGTTTTCAGTTAAAGGAAAAGTGGTAGCATTTAAAACATGGCTGCTAACTTCAGACATAGTGCTTTAAAGTAACTGCACAACAATCGTGAACAATTATTTCTTTTGGCCAGGAATCACAAAAGCACCATTGAAAGGGTTCACTTGTAATTACAATTATTGCATTAGCAGGTATTAATGGTTGTGTTTAATATTTTAGCAGAGATATTAGATTTCTAATTAGATTAGATGTCTAACACCAAGTATTAGATTTAATGAACCAATCACTTTAATGACTGACTCATTAAGATATACAGACAACCATCTTCTAAAATTATTTTATAATCTATTTTTCTCAGGCAAGGATCTCTAAAGACTAAAAGCAATATTGGATGACAGGATTAGGATGTAATACAATGCAGATGTGCTCCAAACGATGCACACTTACAGAATGGTCAGTAAGATCTCACACAGATGACAGTAGGCCAAGTTTAGGAATTTACAGAAGGAATTTACCTGGATCACTCAATTTCTTAGCATAACTGCCACTTGGATATCATCCTGGGTGCTTTTCTGCATGCTTGGCACTAACCATTTCTGAAACAGGTCTAAAACCAAACACTGCGGTCAGAAATATCTCTTCTTAAATTAAATAAGTGTACTTGATCTATCAATTTGATATGGTTGTGCTTTCCTGAAAAGCAAGAGACTTCTAGGGTATGTCTCAACATGGACTTGCTGCTTCCCCTTGTTTACGTGACTTAGATGCCTCGCTTTTTGGAGGGAGAGAGCTCAAACACAGCTGGTATCTTAGCAGAAGACTCTTCTGCACTTGCCTGGGCAGATTTGATCAAGACAGGATCCACATGCTACAGCCCACACAACCAGCAAATATCCCAAAGTTGGCTGTTATTAACAACAGTGTGGGCATTTTGATCCCAAGTGGTAACAGGCTGACGGCCACCAGAGATTACAGATGTGTTGAGTGTAAATCCAGTCTCTGCCCTGCACGCATATTAGTAGAGACATCATTCCGGAGAAGGTAGCACCGTGGCAAGGGATGTCAAAAACAACAAGAAGGGCTTCTTCAACTACATCAATAGAAAAAGGAAGGCTAGGGACAATGTGGGGCCACTGCTGAATCAGGCGGGTATCCTGGTGACGGAGGATGCAGAGAAGGCAGAGATGCTGAATGCCTTCTTTGCTTCAGTCTTCAGTGCCAAGGCAGGCCCTCAGGAATCCCAGGCCCCGGAGGTAAGAGAGGAAGCCTACAGAGAGGATGACTTTCCCTTGGTCGAGGAGGACTGTGTGAGGGATC
>Ga0065711_1033469_pt1 | contig 25447 bp, 14 predicted proteins | sample Hoacrofraction12_FD_59098 | JGI IMG/M metagenome (GOLD analysis project Ga0065711, IMG submission 59098) | Hoatzin crop microbial communities from Cojedes, Venezuela - Epithelial fraction 12 v2 (version 2) | ecosystem: Host-associated > Birds > Digestive system > Esophagus > Crop | place...
GGTAATGGTTTTAAACTAAAACAGGGTAGGTTTAGGCTGGATAAAAGGAAGAAATTCTTTACAATGAGGGTGGTGAAACACTGGAATGGGTTGCCCAGAGAGGTAGTGGAGGCCCCATCCCTGGAAACATTCAAGACCAGGTTGGACAGGGCTCTGAGTAACCTGATCTACTTAGTGGTGCCCCTGCTCACTGCGGGGGGGGTTGGACTAGATGACCTCTAGGGGTCCCTTCTGACCCAAAACTTTCTATGATTCTATGATTCTTTGTTTCAATACGCTTTGTCTTTGTTTTCTTCTCTGTATTTATCCAGAGGTTGGCTGGTTGGTTCAATGTAAACCAACAGCAACCACATTCGTCTTGCACAGGGTGTTTTACAGTGCAACTGTTTCCCATGTGGAAATGGCTCCTTTTGCTTGGCATCCTTTGGAACACGGTATCTACTGAATTTGTCTGATGATACCTAACTGATACTAGAGGAAGCAGTTACTCCTTAAGTTATAAAATTTTCTGAAGCTTCTACGCTCCTCTTAGTAGGCTGGTCTAAATCTAAGTAATGGTAATGTGTCCTTTATTTGTAATACACCAAATTCCATGGGTTTCATTGGAGGGTTTTATCAAAGACAAGGCAAAAAAGATGAATGAATCCTTTGGTACCCGATTTACTATTCATCTGAAAGTACACAGGTGGAACAATCAGGTCACTTTTCAAATCTCAGAGGACAAAGATGCATTCTTATTTCAACTGAAGGTCTCTTTCTCCAGTTCTCATATGAGCTTCACAGATGTCCTCTGTGCCCTCTTTGGGGCAGGCATAACCTTCTGCCTTATAAATATCACACATAAAATATACGTTTACATATTTATATTTTTACTTATCATTCTGTTATCACACACAAAATTCTCACTAGCTCCTATTGACATAGCACGACACAAAGTCCCTGTCGAGTTGTGGGCTGCTATGAATCCTGCACATTTTCAGCAGGTATGCTTTTGAAGAGCGAGATCCTCTTTGTACAAATTTCATCTACATTTCTTGCTCAAACATACATAATCCTGGATTTCATTTCAGTGGATCCCAATAACCATGTAATTCAAATCATACTTTGCAACTGCCCTATAACTATCATTTGACATTCTTACTAAACCATGTATTTTGCAATGCATAATGGTAAGGTGTTTTCCAATGGTTCTGTGAAAAGGAATACTTCAACTTTGAAGTTATGAAAAGTTCTGGAATAATAAAATAGAAAAGTATATTCAGTGTGTTTTTCAATAAAATATTTGGACCATTATACAACTGTCACTAAACCACACAGATGCACAGGCAGTCTTGATTCAGGTAAATGACATATTAGCATGAACAATCACAAAAAGTGGGTAAGGAGTAAGAAGCCTATTTAATGAAAAAACACAGAAATGTTTCCATATGTTTTATGAAGTATTCTTTACCCTTTAAATGAGCACATTCAGATTTAGTCGCTGGCTTTGTTTCAGAGAAACCCCATCTGTACACTACATCGCTTACAGGCACATCTCAGTCATGCAATAGCTATGTCACAGCTCATATATCAAATAAAAATCACATTCAAGGCCACACAACCTTATATGCCCAAAGTCTTCCATTCTATTTAAAGTAATCCTAAGAGAGCTCTTATTGCACCTCACTGCTGATGTCACATGACTTTCGTTGGAAAACAGAGTCCTACAACTGAAATATCAAACAGTTCTTAACACAGATGAGAATGATCTGAAGGACAATTCTATTGTATACTTATGTATTCTGGAAGTCTTTTTTTTTTTTTAAGAAACAGGTGTGGAACTAAAAGTATAAAAATAGTAGCAGTGCACAACATTATGTTGTACTTTGAAAAGCAGGATAAAACACAGGCAACTCACAGTAGGCTTAAGGAATTCATCTGACACATTTAGATTCCAAGGCTAATAAAGTTGATTGCCCACATCAAGGACAGAAAGTGAACAAGTTGTTATTTTACTTCCCTGACTTCAAAGGTTTCAGTGCCAGAGCAATCTGATTTCCAACCCAACAGCAGGGATAACTGAGAAGTCAAAAGGCTTCTATCCACTTTACATGGCAGTCCATAAACCCACTGACTTTTGTAGCAAGGGAATAGTATGAGCAGCCATGTTAGAAACCTTCAAAATCATACAAACCCAAGCCACCTCCTCCACGGAACACCTTGAGTAAGCAGAAGGCTACTGAAACATTTCTCTATTTACTTTCCCCCCCCCCTTTATTACCAGAAAGTTTCTTTGCTGAGAGAAATTGTGCGAAACAGAAAAAATATCTGAGGTAGTCAGCTAAATACAACTGCCTCGCAATGAAAACCAGCTATCTTCAATTAAAAGAGATTCATTCTTGCCAACATCTAGAATTACAATATATGTCTGAATTACTAGCAATACATATAAAGATGATTATTCAATAGTTGTTGCTTTATAGCTTCCTAAGAAGGTAAAGAATGTTTCCAGTAGCATATGGAATAGCTAAGTCACTATAAAACAGAACATGTTTGTTGCTTTTGATTTTTTTGGATGTTAAAGATTACACTGATGAACGACATGGCAAACAACAGGAAATCATCTTTAACTTCACTCAGTTTCATGGGGCTTATCCTAACAGCACTTAATAATTTCCATTTAAAACAATTAATAAAGCAAAAGAAGGATAAGCCAACTTCTATAATATGTCACAGTCAGCAAGCTTTGTAAACTTTGCTTGTGATTTGGTATTATAGGCCTGGGTTCTCGTAATACTGATGAAACATTCCATTTTTCAATCAACACTTGCTACAGATAAACCTATTAGGTTAATATGTAACAGAATGAACAGAAGCCTCATATAAAGAAAACATACACAACAAGATACAAATTAAATATAAACCAATAGCAAAATACCCAACTTCAGCTAGCACCAAAAGCTAACAAGGGTCAACTGCATTAAATAGACACAGCCTGATCAAGAGGCTAGTTCAGAAATCAGCTGGCTCCAGTTTGAGATCTAGGGGAAATAACATTTCAAACTGAAAATAATTTGTGAAGCATCGAGTAACACAGAATGAAAAGAAGGAAGCCTTGTGATCATCCATCCTCAATTCTTTTCAAATACAGGCCACAGGATTATCCTCCCATATTTGAAAGGCAGCACGAATCTATCAGAAAAATCCCTTCAGTCTCAGTAAGTTGTTGCAGTTATTAACTATTATCAAAAAAAAAACAACCATCTTTTAACTGGAAGTTGTTTTGGCTACTGGAACTTGTTACACCTTAACTTGCTAGACCTAAAATTTTCATTTTGAATACATGATGCAGTTGCCTGAAATACCAGTAGATGTACCTCTTACAAAGCAGCTCTTCCAGGCTTGTAAGTAATTTCTGTTACGAGTTTCATCTCCCACTCCAAAGTTCACATGAACCTTAAGAACATCACTGGCTTTTTGAATGCCAAGATAGTGACTTGAATGGCATTTGGAAGCCAAGCTGTTCTTCAAGGCTTCTGGGAGGACAAGACAACATACAGCACTAATCTGAGGTACAACAATCATGGAGCTGTTTCTCAGCATTATGCTCTTTTTGTTTATATGCTTAAAATAAGTGAAAGTAAAGACATAAAATGGCTATGAACGAAAATATATTCCCCACTTGAACATAAAGACAGCCAAAAGGGTATATACGTATTTAATACAGGTAAGCGTAAATTACAAACATGATAAAGATTTTAACTCTTTTGTTTAAATAATAATTCAGTGGCCTACAAAAAGAAGAAAGTATCCTGACACTATGGCCAGCAATTTTTTGAGCTCCACCTGGTAAGCCGTGTCCAAATAGGGAAGCACCCATAATGGTACTTTGGCTCTAAACTGTGATTTTCAGTACAACTGCACTAAGAAGTCATTTTCTAATTGACTAGAACCAAAAAAGCTCCATACTACATTAATGAAATAGAACATGACTTCTAAGTACAGAAGAAAATTGAAGTGGGTTTTACAGATGTGAAGGGCACATCTTTTCCCTTTAGATTATGAGATGCTAGAAAGACCTCTACTGACTACAACTTATTAAAGAACATATTAATGAAAAAAGTTTAAAAACAGCAAAACAGAAAAGTCAGAGTTGGTTAAAAAAATTTACACTATACTTCATGGCCCTATTTTCCTGTTTTATCTGCTCATTATTTTTCACTACCATTTTGGGCAGCAATTGCAAGTCATACCACAGGACAGAAAAAGAGGGGAGTGAGCCTTAGAGAAGATTTGCTTAAAAGACTATTCCTCAAATATCAGAAAGGTTAACAAACAAATTGCAACTCTGACCTTTTTGATGCAACATCTTAAACCACCACGTGAAGAAATCTCACACAAGCACCATTTCATCACGGTTTCAAAGAGCACGTACTTCTGCTTGAGAAGAGCTAGTACTCATTTGCACACGTAAGTCAGCAGCCACCTCAAATTCATCTCTTGCCCTTGCTTCTAACACCATAATGAAATTCAAGATTCTTAGCTCCAAGAGGAATAGCAGTCAGTATTCTGTACATGCAAAGAGAATTTTTCAAGCCTTTGTGCAAATCTACAGAAGGTAAATTTTACAAATTAAAGAAGCAGTTGTTCTTATTGCTGAATATGGTAGAGGTACTATCTTGGTGATAAGCACAAATCTGCTGGCAAGCTGTGTTTCATTGATACCATATGGTACTGTAACATACGAACAGACAACAGCATAGAAGTAATCCCACTGGGAAAGTAGCCTGGACACGAAGTACACATCAAAGCAAGTTTTATAAAGAGCTCTCTTGAAAGACAGAAGATCAAGTGCTTAGCACTTCGGTGATCACAACCACCTCATCCAAGCCCAATGGACAGAATACAGAGTTAACTGATGAAACCAGGAGCTACGAGAGCTATAGCAAGATGCAACCACGTGAGCTTTCAACAAAACTACAAATGCTGTTACATCAGTGCCTCAAAGCTTTGCTTTAAAGCTTACAATCAGTCTAAAAAGAGTAGACATATATATCTACAGACTCTTAATGTCTCTGAAGTGATCTGGTTTGTTGGCACAAACGGTATATTTTTAGATGCAATTTCCTAAGACCATGCCCAGAATAGCGTAGTTCACCCTTCTGAACTGTACGTTATCTTCGTTACAACACAATTTCACAGCATTTGAAAAGCTGTTCAATACACGCAGAAACTATGTTCTTTCGAAGTTAAGTGGAACTCTAGAAGAATCTGTGAAAAGATTACATATGATAGACACCTAACAGGTGTTTTACATTGTATACCCTACAAGTCTAAGCAACATTTACTGCCACGAGGGTACTAAGCACACGGTCATAACTACCTACAACAGCAAACACTCACTGTCAAACTCTCGTACAAAAAATGCATTTAAATCCTGGGAAGCATGAAAGACAATATAAATGGTTTGAAAAATAAAACAAAAATTTTAAAACCTATCATCCTCTCTGTTCCCAATTCCTTGGTTTGTAACAGTCCATAACAAAAAAACCTCTTTTGCTCTGGTACATTTTGGAGGCAAGAAAAGACTTGGTTCCCTTCAGGCAGGCAGGACTGCCACTCGTTTCCATTCTCCTGGGTAAAAATGGACTCGCCTCTGATGGCAAATCACAACAGACTCATGTGATCTCCAAAGTGTCTCTGAAAAACATCTATTTTATTCCTAACTCTAGTCATCCTTTGGAAGCGTAGAAGTTTGAAACCTTCTCTTTTACCAAGCAAAAAAATAAACCAGGTTTTTATTTAAATCCTCCTTTTACTGACACTCGCTGCAGACAGCTGGCTCATTCTTCACTATGGTAACAAATATGAAGGCATTCAGAAAAGTGTATAATTCTTCATTCCAAACTTGAATCGAGTCTGGATTTCTGAGATGACATGTTGGTATATATGCTAAAGGGGAGCAACAGAATTTAACGTAGTCCTTTGACAGTCAAAATATCAGAAAATACAAAGTCAGAAAGCTAAATGGACGCAGCTATCAGACAGTGGGATACAACCATTTGGAGAATGTTTTTTTTCCTATCTAAACTGAAACCAAGATACCAGATAGCTTGTGAGTACAAGCCACTGAGTTTACACTACATAAGCTGATTACAGAGATACCAGAGAAGGGATTTTTCAGGAAATATTTTCTTTGAGAAGACAGTAAAAAGAAAAACATTATGGAAGACAGATGAAAATGGAAATCTCAAGGACTCCTTGACTTTCTGAAATAGTCAGGACAGTTCTTTAAGTCAGCACAGAAGTTCCTCTCAGTCAGCTTGTAGTAAAGCATGTGACTAGTTTATTCACAGTTTTACTTATTAGTACTTTTCTTTAGAAATTTTTCTAATTCCAATTACTAAAATACACTCCTGCTAAGGTGACAATTCATATGACAGAGAACTAAATGTAGTTTCTTGAAAAAATCAGATCCCTTAGAGCAATGCAGCTTTTCTTCTTCCAATAGCAGGTTGAGAAAAAAACATGGCAATGTCTTAAATTGGAAAATTTGAAAAATTACTGGAATACTTCAAAAAACCCTTTGCATCAGTCCAGATTGAAAACATTTCTCTAACACTACCCAAAAGCTGCATTTCTTCTTAATTTCTGTATTTTCTACATAGTCAGTCCCCATGCCCTGCAATAACTGAGGGGGGAATAAAAAGGTTACAAAAATTGCTGGTTCAAAAAAAGCATCTTTAACACAAAGAACATTAATCTACCATGCGAGAAACAATTTCACCGCTCCATACCTAATTGATCAGATCTCCTGCTGTTCATAAAAGAAAGGCAGAAAAAGAGGCAAATTAAATGGAGAAAGGAAAAAGACTGGAACAAAGATATTCAATAAAGAATAAGATAAGGGTCAAATATCCCAGGATCCACCACAAAAACAGTAAAAGCGTGAAAAGATCATGAACGAAATGCAGCAACAAAGCCAGGGTGTAAATACAGGATAAATCAGCATAAGAAGGTGTAATATCTGGATTTATTTATGATGTTGCCCTTGAAACAAAGAAAATAAAGCCAAAAAAGAAGGGTAAAAAAAAAGGGGGGGAGGGGTGGAAGACTTAAAAATAAAACACACATTTTGTTTGATCTGTATCCATACCAGCCTTATGACGTAATCGTAACAGAAAGAAACTAAGCTCAGACTGGGGACTATGCTTATTCAGATGATCTCCAACTAAAACAAAGGTGTTTCTGGAAATAGCTCTGATTACTTTCTCTGAATCGACAGCAGCCCTGGTTCCAAAGTATGTTTTGGAGGATGTTAAGCAGATGTAGGAGCTCTTATTTCGCTTAATACAAAGCTCCCAAAATTCAGGAGCTGTGGTTATACGTAGAACTCTGACATCTCCTTAAAACCCTAGCTTTTAATTAACATATCACATAGGGTCATAGGTATCTTTAGTCAAGGAAAAAAACCAAAAAACCCACCATACAACAATAATACTGCAAAGTAAGGAATACTTTCTACAATAGTACAATACTTCAAAGCAAGATCAAAGCAGTTACATCTGCTGTGCCATCTTTAATTTTCCTGCTGCGCTTCACACAACAGACAGGGGACATTCACTGGATACCACTAAATAATACTGTAACAGAACACCTCCCTTTCTGCGTTTGTTCCTCAGTAATTCCCCTCCAAAAGCAAAATCAAAACTGTAAAACACCAATTTAAAAATTGTCTTGCTTACTATAGTTTCCTGAGAATCTAACATTTCACCAACTTTGTCTGCCTTACTGTTACTACCTTTTTATGTTACTGTGCATTTCTGCCATTGGTAGAATTTTTCTCCAAAAGAACTGCCCACCTTTAGAGGCATACTACTAACCTAAACAGTTCATGGTCAAAGCACTGCTCTAATTGCACGTTAGTACTGTCCAGTAAAAACACACTTTCTGTCCTTTCTGTAAACAGATTTGTTTACATATTAAGACAAAAGGTCCCATGAAACCATAAACAGAAAAGATTATACAATTAGTAGACATAAACTATTGATCATTTGTGTTGTATCATCTGTATGCATTTTCATTTCCCTCTCAGAATATCTCACGATATGAACAGATCTAATATCCTGCAAAGTGTGGATTCTTTAATCTGAAGGGGAAAAGCAGAGATATTGACTTCTGAAATTTCCACAGCTGTCAAACTACCACAGAGCGATGGTCTGAGCTGGAAGTATTCGATGTCATACACTACTCTACTTAATCAGACAGTGTGACTGAGTTTGTATGTACTTATAGCATTGAAGCTCAGGTTAAATCTAGCTGGCATGAGAATTAGAACAAGAACCAGATTCCAGAGGCACCATCGCTGAGTTTTAACACTAAGCTAGGACTCCCCAGTTATGATTTCGCTTTAACGTTTAAAAAGGTGAAAAATGGCAGTAATAAATCTGACATATTAGCAGCCTTCCAGTACATATGAGAAGGTTGTGATGAAGACACAGTTAGGCTCTCCACAGCAGGAGGATGAAAGACACCAGTCATATATTGAAACACAAAAGGTTCTGCCCAGATAGGAGGAAAAGCTTTCTCACCGTGAGAACAGTCAAGCAGTAGTACAGGCTGCACAGAGAGGTAGGGGCGTTCTTACCCTTGGAGATTTTCAAGGCCTGAGTAGCTAAAGCCCTAAGGAACTTGGTCTGATCACGTAACTGACTGTGATTGAGCAGAAGATTGGACTAGAGACATCCTGCAGGCTGTTCCAACTCGAATTTTCTGACAACCCTATTATTGTTTGTCAGGGACAAAGAAATAGTTTCCTTTCGCTCTTCTGAAAAGCACTGTTCAGCAAATGGCAGCATGACAGGGGTCAATAATTCCGTTGCAGGATCTCTGCGTGCACCTTTTTCCTAAAACACAGACACCAAAAAACCACCATGGCCTTCTCATTCATGCTTTATTCTTACATCAGCAACCACTGATGGCTTCCTGGTTCACTCTAAATTTGACAACAACTTCTCCGGGGCCTCCCCAAAACCAGAATCTGTTCTCTCTGAAGCTTTCTTATGTGTCTGCTCCGAGTTCTGCTCAGAAATTTTCCAGTTCCTATTATACAGCAGATTCATGACTTACGTTCTTCCCAGTCTTCTTGTCATAACACTGAATTCCAGTAGCTTAGTCTCAACATGCTCTATTGCTCTTAGAAAAGAAGCCATCACCTCAACATCCCTGTAGAGTTTTTCAACTGATGTAGTACATGGCAGCTAGAACCAGGCAAAAAGGCAGCCTAACGCCCTGCTGTCCAAACATACCCTTCTTAACAGAACAAGAAATAACATAAAGCTAACAGCTGAACAAATAAAACAGGTGCTTTCAGTCACAGCTTCCATTGCTATTTGTGCAAATAAACTACAGACGCTGGAGGAAGGCCACTATTTATAGCTCTAAGCTTAGGTGTCTCGGTTCTGGTAGCCCACCAACCTACCCAACAAGAGTACGCTGTTAATTTCAACAGACACACCGAACCGAGCTCTCCTGCAATTCTGAAACACAATTCAACTAAAGAAGCTTATATACATAAAAGTATATCTATAGATTTCATGTATATATGTATTCCTTTCACAACCTATTGATTTTTTCAGCTTTTCTTTTTCTCCTTGACTGTGCTGTTGACACTATGTATACATTCACTTTCGCCACAACAGACATTTAAAAAGTCTCAAGTGGATTTTTAAGTATATTAGATTCTTTAGCATGATGTTACAAATCAGAGTGAAGCTTGTATGAATGTTTTAAGTATGCCTACCACCACTTTTTCATCACAGTGCTGTATTATTCAAATTCAAAGTTCATTAGTGTATATTAATTAGACTGGAAAAAAATTATAATTATCGATTTACATGCATATTTCACACTTTAGTTCCTCATTTCAGGCCACTACAGAATCATTGCTTCAGGCTGAGAATTTAAGAAGATATTCAACAGGCTAACCCCCACTGATTACATATTAAAGTGATAAAATGTCCCACCTATCCCATGTTCAGTGTAAGTCAGTTCATGACTTAAGAACATCCCTGAAAATCTCCACAATAAGAGGAAGTGAAAGACAGCTATATTAACGTCAAATAATTAAGATAAAGAACAAATTGTGCTTAGGTTGCTTATCAACATTCTGTTTCCATCGTAATTAGAGCTGATAATCTAGCAGACTTCCATAGAAATGTACAATGTCTAAAAATAACACTATCTACACGTTGCATTCAGAAGCTTACATGCCGGATGAGGACGCATGGGTACAATCACCCGTGCAAGACACTAAACTATTTATACTGTGCAAGTTTCATACAGCTGTGTCCTGCCACTCCCAAGCAAATACTTGTGAGAATACACTCTTGCACTTTGATTTTAAACAGAAAGTTTAAGTCATACTCCATCAAATGAATGCAAAAACTGGCCACATTATATAGAACAAACAGAGATTAGATGCCAATATGTTGCGAGGAAGTGTTTAGAGCTTAACAACCTGCATTATCACTAAACTTCGAAATGTTGGGCTTTTGCCGGGTTTTATGTGTTGAGGTTTGGTGGCAGGGGAGCAGGTAAGAGGAAAAAAGCAGTTTTAAAAACAGGGGAATTAGAAAGGCAAGTCACTTATTTCAGTCTTTTTCCTAAGTGGTTAAAAGAACTATGCAGCAGCTCCACAACCCTTTTTTATATGTACACCTGGGAAGAATACCGAATCCTGTTACTTTCCTCAGTGTTACCCTGATGTGGTTTAGACCAGATGTTTAAATGTTACAGTATGTACATTTTCTTCTCCTCTTCCAAGGCAAAAGCAAAATAAGAGGAATATTTGACTTCACTCCACAAGAGACCTATTTAATAGTTTGGCGGTTATGTAAGTAAAGGTAGCTTGGCTAAGTCAATGTTGACGACATACAGAACGACATGATCCTAATGAGTTGGAAAATATTGGCTCTCATGAGATTCAACCAGATGCTACTGCGCTGAGAAAGCTACTGTATTATTGAATTTCATTTTTATGAGGTAAAATTTATTATTCAACCATTAAGGTATCCCACATGAAATCTTGCATAAAATAGTTTTACAGTTACTTTCTGGAAAGTAGATTTTATTTTAACTTTAAGACATCATTTACATGAGGGATTCAAATGCCTATTTGATCACCTTCAATAGAGAAATGTAAGGTCTGCAAGCAATTTTCCCAAAAATACCAGATTAATGGAACCGAACTGTCAACAAAATAATGAACTACCTGAGTAGGACAAGGAAAAAGTGGTAGCAAGTTCCAGTTTTCCAGAGTAAACTAAAGCCATGTGTGACTGTGTATATGTTTTCTTGGCAGGCTGAAATGGTTAGAAACTGAGTGCTTCAGGTACCTACTAATAAACAATGAAAAAATACACAGTAAAATTACTCCATAGGATTAATTATGCTCAGCCTTTGAAAGCTCTTCACTGGCACTATCTTCCTAAAATGTTTATATTTTGCAGACTTCTTTTCGTAAAAAAAAAATTGTACAATAGTAACTGTAAAAGAATTTTATGAACATCAGTACATCCACTTGCAAAAAAGTGGGAAGCATAATACATTTCAGATTCATGTTTGTTTCCACATTTATATAGTGGATGAAATGCAAAATCGAGATGTTTCACAAGCATGTGCAAGCTTAAGAACTAACATATTATTTAACTGACATGTAATATACTGTCATCTTTGTATACCACAAGGATTATAAAATAAAACCAAAAGACAAACATAAATTTCCAAAGAGCTATGTGTGGGTTGAAGACTGCCTTTGTTCTTTTTCTCTATTTTAGGTGCCACGCATTATCAAAAAGTTAATAATGCCTTTTTCTTGACCCATGAAAAAGAGCAAACACTTGTTTGCAGCTGTTATATTTATCTGTTTCTTATTTTGCATTTTGTCACTTTGTATTCCTATCTACTATTTTAAATTCTCAATTCTTTTTGTTCTTGCATATCTATTTTAGGCACTATGAATCTTTCTTGTATTTTTTTAATGGTAAAGCCTATTCTTTCAAGTAAGGTTCATTGCTTATATTTATCTCAAAATTTTCAATTGCCTTGGCTTCTCTGAACCCCAGAAATACCAGTTGACATTTGAAAAGAAACTTTGCTAAGCAGGCATTTAAAAGTGTGGATTACAAAAGTGCTAAGGTGTCACTGCAACAAAGAGAGGTAGGTGCTTTCCAAAATCCCATTAAGCCATTACCTGTATCTTTAAATTCCAAATCAGTTATAATTAAAAATCTGCTCTTCGCACAACTAAATAGTCTAGAGCTAAGGAAGGCATAATATTTAAACATATTTACCATAAACAATATTGTAAAAACAATATGTCCTTCTTGAAATACTCATTCTACCTGTCTTCCACAAGTTCTGAGCTCAATCAACTAGGCACAGTATCATATACATCTTTTTATTGGTAGTTTTAAGATAACAGACCTTACTAATATGTATGACAAGTACAATTTTTTCACAGTACAGGCACTTCATTCTTAAATTCTGTCAGAAACCAAATACACACAATTTGCTTTTGAGACTTCAAAACTTATTTTGTCCAACAGCCTGCCTTTGGACAAGTTAATCAAAAGAGAAACTCTCCAACTATCTGATGAAGACAGCAAGTCTAGTAATCAACAAACTATGAAATACTCAAGGAAAGTGTTTTTCTCCTAGTAGACAACGGTTTCTGCAGCGCGGGGGAGGTAGGTAGGTAGGGGACGTAAGAGTGTCAAGCTTCAAGCAGTTTTCCCTTCCCGGCATTCCATGAATCTATTCCCAACAAGAATTTGTACAGGAAAGAGCCTGAGAGTTTGTTCTGAATCCCTGTACCACCTTCAGCCTAAATTAGTTTTGAAGGAAGTTTTGGAACAGAAAAACATTTCTGGTCCAGATGAAACTGTAGGACAGAACCTCAGATACTAGCTATAAATTCTGTTCCCATGTTTGTGGAACTACACGGTGCAGAGCTCCCTTTTTCAACTACATCCAGAGAAAGTCTTTCAGCAGTTACCCAGCAGACAGGTTCCCAAAGAGGCCTTCATACTTTGTGAGACTCTCCACAGCATGTCAAAGTGCCAATAGTCATGGGTGGTTCTCTGATGTTCCCTCCTCCTCCTGCAACTCATGTATTTGTACTTGTCTTCCTATTAAATTTTGGCTTTCTTAACTTCTACTGCGTTTCTACTTTAACTCTTTCTACCTGCTTCTCCTTGCCTTGTCTTCCACTGCATGTCTCTCCCGTTTTTATTAGTTGATCCTCTTTCTTCCTTTTTCCTTCCTTTCCATTTTTCCTTTCTTTTCCCTCCCAACTCATCTGTCTGTTCTTCTTTCCCTACAGTATGTCTTAGCTCATATTGTCAGCACTGTTTTAAAACTGGAGGAGATGGCTGTGTTGGAATAAGCATACAACTAGGGACCAGAATTCCTGCTAAAAAAGATCTATGCTGAGAGGATACAAAGGCTTGGGGTATCACTTTTGAGTTCATGTAATACTGAATCAGTATGTTATGGAGGCACATCACTCACTCTACAAAAAGCACCTGGCACAAAGCCTCAACAAAGACACAAGGAGCTCAGCAATAACTGTTTCAGCCCCAAAACTCTTCAATCACCACACGAAAAGTGGCAATACAGACATAGGCAGCTGAGAAAGATGTAGGCTATGTAAACAAATGGCAAACACATTTAAGACCAGCTATGTGCAGGTAGTAAACTACAGAAGAAAAATTTGAAGTCTCAGTATATTTTCAAAAGTGGCAGTACAGATCTGGAAGGGTAGTGCACAACTAGAACATTTCTACAGGAGGGCACAGTTTGTTCACAAAGGACAAAAAAAGCATGGTGGTGTACTGTGTATCAAGAATGTGTAAAATCCTGTGATCCAGACGGTAGGCAGGCAGATCTTCTGGAAATCTCTGGATAACAGCAGACCATTAAAGACAGGAAGACAAACTACATAAGCCCTTTCTTTTTTTGAGAATAATGTCATGTCTGCGCAGGGCATTTTTATTTTTAACAAGGGAATAAGAATCTAGATAGAGACATATTTGTTTGTCCTGCTATATTTCTAATTAGTGAGAAAAATGGCTTTTAGAAGTTTGAAAACGTAAAGGTAGAATATAATTTGGCCAACAGTACCATGCTGTGATTCTGTGATTCTGTGAACAGTACTCATGAAACAAACACATTATGATTCTTGGAACAGCAGAATGAAGCAACGAATTTCAAGAAAGATATCCCTTGGGAAACAGGATAAAGCAAACGTAGGGATATCTTTAATCACATTGTTAATTTTTCCTGCAAGAACACTACAATTTTGTAGAAACAAAATCAGAAAAAGCCAAGGAGCAAATGGAAAGAGTGATAAAGGAAAATACAGCAAATGTGTTTATACTTGCATTATTTGTACAAAACTGATCAAAGAAACAACTAATCCACAACACCACAAGGACAGAAAGCTATTTTCTTGAAGTACTTTTGTACTACTACTGTGCATAGCTAAAATGAGCTGTGATTAGACAGAAAACACAATACCATAGACAAAAAGGCTGTTATTTCTGAGAGATGTTAGGCTATATGATAAAATCTCATCTATACACCCACAAAGATGCTCGGAGAGACAATGGCAGGAGGGGAAGCCCAAATAATACCCTGCCAGACTACCCCCAGGCCTACCCACAGGAGCCACCAGCCCACCAAAGGCTAATCTGTACAAGTCCAGAGGAGCACAGTGGCATGCTACGGCAGGCAGGAACCCAAGCCAAGAACTCCCAAAGAACATTCATCAGCTATTATTTTATGTTAGAGAAACTACACTGAATGTCAGTAAAAGATTATCAGTGATTAACAGATGTGCCTTGTTTACTGAAAAGTTCCTTATCGACTACATTATCCTCATAGTAACTTCACAAAAAAAAAAAAAAAGCTGAAATTCCAACTTGCCTGTGCAATTAGAGTCAGGTTTTTTTAGAAGCTTACACATGTACATGTTACTGTTAAAGTATGTGAAAATTGACACTAAGTCCAAGGATGATTTTCAACAAGGCATGACGATAAATTTTACACAAAGGTATTCCAACAAAAGGTAGCAGACTTATGGAATCAGCTAAGCCAAGAATTAGGGCAAAAGGGCAGACAGCAATCATTTCATAGCCTTGAACTCAGAGTTGCCTTCATCTAGTTAATGCAAAGTACAACTACAGAAGTATAAAATTTAACAGGTCAAGCATTAAGCCCCAAACAAGAGAAGGTCAAAACAAGTGTACTATACTGTTCATTTACTTTACTGTATGTACTTAAAATACTTGCTCCAGATTTCTATTCTGCAGATATGTTGTTAGCACAGTTGTATCACAGTTCATTGAACTGAAGGACAGAAACACATTAAATGATGGAACATGTTAGTTTGGAACTGTGCCAATCCCAAGACCATCTGAAATGATCAAATAACTGTATTTTCACATTTCTCTGAGGTGTGGATTGTAAACCTGCTACTTTCAGAAATACCAGTACTTGAAAATAAAAACTCACAATCTCATCCTTAGGTGATACACACAGAATAAGGAACGAAGAGAATCAGTGACGTTAGGGAAAGAAGGAAAAACTAAGCACTTAAAACTGTTATTACAAGGGTTACACATCTGAAAATGCAACAGTTCTTTTACTCCATCAGATCAACACAGATTTAACTTCAAAAAAACAACAGGGCTGAAAAATGAAAATATGACTGCTAAAGACCTCCTGTGCTAGTCCAATCTACCATTCTGCCTCAAGTCATGATTTACATCTGAATCATTCTCTTAACACATTCTCCAGGACTGGTAATGATGGACATTGCAAAAAGATTAATTGTTGTTGTGTGTTTATTCACAGCAGATAAACAATAATAGGTCTAAACAATAGTGGGTGTAAATTATTCTAGCCTGCACAGAAATATGAATTAAAAATACATTATCTTCTTCTGGATGACCTTTACGCACTTGAAGACTGTGGTGTTCTCTGTAAGCTAGTCAAAATCCTTAATTTACTCCCAAAAAATCATGGGTGTTTTGCAAAAGGATGACAGGTAACCAGTTTCACTATTTATATCATCAGCCCTGAGACTTGCATATCCTCAGCCGTTTCACAACAGTTAAGTAATATTTATTTATAAAACTGGACGAATTTATGAAACTAGATGAGAAACATCTGCAGACCTTTTAAAAAATTCAATGTATGCCATTGATTAATAAAGCCCTTAGTAATCCAGTATTTTTTATTTCCTCCAACAGTTTCACCTCTGAATGATCTTAAGTTACAACATGGCGCCATATAAGGTAGCAAGGGTGGATGTTTCAGATGAGGGAAGCATGGAAAAATTATCCTGTATGGGAAAATTAAATGCATCCAGAAATTGGTGCCAAGGAGTGAAGCTGGGTGGCTTAGCTTACATCCTGGATTTTAAGCATAAGCTATAAATACCCATAGACATACAAAAAACATTCTGTCTGTTAACTACTATAAGTAAAGCCTGGATTTAAAGGATATAGTTATATGCACATTCACTAGCACTGCTCTGTACCATAATAAATACTTAACCAAAAGCATCACATATTTACCTGAAGTTTGGAAAACCTCATTCAGTAAAGCTTCATTTACCACCACCGAACTGACATTTCCAACAGGATGACACCAGCTCTGATAAATAGTTTGAAGCAGAAGGGTTTGAGCTCTAGTTGCTTGAACTGTCAAATTAGGAAGCTCAAATATGCATTCTGTTAGCGGGACATGAGCTCGCTTGGTCCTGTTTAAAATATTGAGAGAAAAAAAAGAAAAATCATTACTTTAGTGCATAAAAATAACAATTTAAGAACTTAATCACACAATACCAAGCTATAAGCAGTTAGTTTGTAAGACTGGAGCTGTGTGCCTGTTAAATTTCTTCCTGTAAGAGCTGATTCGACTTATACTGAAATTCACCCTAAACAGCATTTCTGTTACGTGATTTAACTTTATATCTCCCTCCAAAACATGAGAGGAAAAATCATATATTTTTACGTAATCATTTCCTTGGTTTTAAAATATTTAATAAAAGCAATTCCAAGTGCTCCCACCCATAAAATTGTACAGTTCTTCAAAAAACACAGAAGTCTGTTCAAAAACTGAATTTTCTGAAAAATTTCTATTTAATTAAAGTGAATCACTAAACGACATATATCCAGTGATCAAAAAAACCCCACACAGATAATATCCATACAACAAAATACAAAGAGCGCCACATTTCATATTTGGCTGATAGAGAGCTCATTAAGTGATTCTAATATTTTTCTATGCCTTTTACCTTATAACTGGGAAGGAGGGAAAGACAGGGACAGGCATTGGGAGGGAAGTACAAGGTAAAGGATATTCTGATTGGAAATAAACTCTTCTGTGACAATATAGTCCACTATGAACAAGAAGGCAGTACCACAACTATAGCAAAGTCAGTAAGTTACTTCTTCTTGCTAATACATACACTATTACCTGAAATAAAGCAACAGATTGATTTGCTACATTCAACAAAAACGGAAAAGGTTCTTTAATACTCTCATTTTGGAGCTTTTCCTGCAGCACATTTACAACATAATTATTCTTGCCCTAATCACCTCCTGCTCCATCACCGAAATGTACTTTTTGTGTTATTTAGCATTATCTTCTCCAGTGTCTCCAAAATAGATTAGTTTATTCTTTCCCCCCAGATTAGTTTATTCTTATTCTGGAGAATCTCCTCCATTAGAAGATTTTAGGGACAAGTCTAAAGCCACATGAAAACAACGTTAGGTTAATGTTCTATTGGGAATCAAAACCTCAAATGAGGGAAAGCTGCTAAAGCTGCTCATGCAATCCCCTAGCCCACAAAAATCCCATCCTTTACCAAAACGTTCAGGGGCCTGAAAATGCGAAGACGTTCCCTTACAGACACCGAATGGCTCTTCAGATCAGCAAAATCAAAACCTTCCAAGGAACTATCACAAGTAGCCACAATATACTGCATCTCCTGTCTGGCTCCACAAGAAAATGCTTGCAGCCACATGACCTAACATATGTGAGATCATACTAGCAGTAGAGACTCTGCAGGATGCTCCATCAATTCAGAAACAGGCCATTCCTGATGCTCAAACTCTAAAATCGGTATCAGCTTGAAGTGACACAAAACTCTGGCAGTAAGTAGACTTCCTTTCACACTGGACACCTGATAAGGACAGTGGCCCTTCACCAAGAAAACTGTGAAGAAAAACGCATGTCATCACTTCTCAGACCCATGACCATTTTCATCTAGATGAAGAAGCAGAATAGCAAAATATTCTGTTGCTAACACTTTTGGCCCATAAGCTGCAGATAGGGCCTGTGTGACATATAAAATAAAAAATATAGTTTGGAAAGAAGCATTCTAAACGCCAGAAGACATGTATCAACTACCATGTTGACACGGTGGTACAGCCAAAGATATCACTTTGAATTTGGACTTGCACATGCAAGTGTTCACCTTAAGTCACAAACAGATCTCCTCCCTCAATTCCTTGTCAATACCAGGAAACAGATAACTGAAAACCATTTCCTCTGAAACAAGAGGAATTAATCCCCTCAAGTGTTAGATACCTACAGTATTAAACATCCACCTCTGTTAGGGGTTTGAGTGGCAAGGTTTTGCCAGAGAGGGGGCTATAGGGGTGGCTTCTGTGAGAAGCTGCGAGAAACCTCTCCCATGTCTGATAAAGCCAGTGCCAGCCGGCTCTAAGATGGACCCGCTGCTGGCCAAGGCCAAGGCACTCAGCGACGGTAGCAGCACCTCTGGGATAACATGGTTAAGAAGGGGAAAAAAACTGTGGTGAAATGGCAGTCAAGAAAGAGGAGTGAGACAATGTGAGAGAACCAACTCTGCAGACACCAAGGTCAGTGAAGAAGGAGGGGGAAGGAGGTGCCCGAAATGTCAGAGCAGAGAGTTCTCCCTTGCAGCCCGTGATGAAGACCATGGTGAGGCAGGATGCTCCCCTGCAGTCCATGGAGGTCCATGGTGGAGCAGATCTCCACCTGTAGCCCGTGGAAGGGACCCCATGCTGGAACAGGTGGATGCCTGAAGGAGGCTGTGACCCTGTGGGTAGCCCACGCTGGAGCAGGCTCCTGCCAGGACCTGTGGACCCGTGGAGAGAGGAGCCCACGTCGGAGCAGGTTTTCTGGCAGGGCTTGTGACCCCACGGGGACTCACGCTGGAACAGTCTGTTCCTGAAGGACCCACACTGGGGCAGTTTGTGAAGAGCTGCAGCCTGTGGGAAGGACTCACGTTGGAGGAGAAGTTTGTGGAGAACTGTCTCCCATGAGAGGGACCTTGCGCTGGAGCAGGGGCAGAGTGTGAGGAGTCCTCCCCCTGAGGAGGAAGGAGCGGCAGAGACAACGTGTGATGAACTGACCGTAACCCCCATTCCCCGTCCCCCTGTGCCGCTTGGGGGAGAGGGAGGAGGTAGAGAAATAGGAGTGAAGTTGAGCCCGGGAAGAAGGAATGGGTGGGGGGAAGGTGTTTTAAGATCTGGGTTTATTTATCACTATCCTACTCTGATTTGACTGGTGATAAATTAAACTTTCCTTTTCTCCCCCAGTTCAGTCTGTTTTGTCCGTGACGGTAACGGGTGAGTGATCTCTCCCTGCCCTTGTCTCGACCCTTGAGCCTTTCATCATATTTCCTCTCCCCTGTCCAGCTGAGGAGGGGGAGTGATAGAGCAGTTTTGGTGGGCACCTGACTTTTATCGAGGCCAAACCAAAAACAACCTCTAAGATGGCTTTCAAGGTAAAAGGAAGGAAAACTGCACTTACATAAATATAAAAAACAGAGATCCATTCATTCTAGATCTGAGGATTAAACGAACTGCTTTCTGCAGGGAACTATTTCTGTCCAATGTCTATAAAGGGGGATTGCAATAATTATCTCAGCTGTGGATGTCTACACCACAAATCAAAGTTTCATAGATAAAGCCCATCCACAAAAGCCAATTCCATTGCTCCTCACTAAAAATAAAAACAAGGGAATAAAAGAAAAACTGATTCCTATGAAAGAAGACACTCATGAAAGATTCTCAGAAGATGGTTGTAAATACAGATAGAGGACAAAAAACAAACAAAACCAGGTGTTGTAGCCTTCTATAACAGCAACCACTAACTTTAGGCCAAGGTTTTTCAACCTCAAAGCTTGGAATCAGGTTTACCTGTCTCAAAAATGTTGAGAAGGGGGAGGAAAAAAGCAAGGGGGAGGAAACAAGACCGCCTCTGAGTTGCAACTCATTTGAAGCTGATGACACAACTGTACTGCCCACTTCAAATGTCATTTGCAGAAAAAACATGAAGGAAAAACACTTACTGATTACATGGCAAAACTCAGCCTTGCATCTGGTAGTAGAAATTTCCTTCAGAATGGAAAAAAAAAAAGCAGTCTATTGTTTGAATGAAACTATCAGTCTTTGAAGCTTGGAAATACCATATTTTGTATCGGTACAGCCTCTATTGCTAGGAAAGACCACAACTCATTAGAGGCCTTTTCAGAAGGGAACTTGTATTAGCCTTGTTTGTTTGTGGTCAAGCCATCCATTGCGATCTTTTATTATTTATCTCACTGCAGAAAGTGCATTGTAACATTTTTCCTTTCTGTTCTTTTCTTTTCTGTTCTTTTTCCTTTTGTTATCCTTTCAGATAACTTCTATTTTCTACTTCTCCTTTGTATTTCTGAATATTCTTTTGTAGGATTAAAACTGAATATTTCAGAAAAAAGTGTCTAAATATTTCAAAAAATGGGTTCCCTACTGGAAAACTGGGAAGGAAGCAAGATGACAGAAAACCTTTTTCACCAAAGTTCAGGATGAACACGACTCCACAATAATTCCATCTAAAATGACACATTTGTATTAACAAATTCATGTACTTTTAGGGGGTGTCTAAAGAGCTATGACAATCATAGCATACAGTATGACAGTGGAAAAGATTTTGCTTTAAAAGTTTGACTATCCATTTAACACATATTACAGCTACTGTATTGAACTATGCTAAATTTAAAACTTACAAGTTTCACATAAAATAGTCCCGTAGGAGTAGTAACAGTGTATGAATTTTTTTTTAACAATATGCAAATTCTACACTTACTGTACTTTAACAATCCCAAAAGAATAAAGTCTACTGGCCCTTTTCAGGTAACTTCGGAGGAATGGGAAGTTGAAGAAAATAAATCGTTTTTTATAGGAAAAAGAAAAAATCAAGGCGGAGGGGGAATTATTGTACCATGTGTGCAGCAAATGTTGCTTAAAGGAAATTTTAACTAGAGCTGGCTAGTGATGAAAGTACATTTATAATTCAGGATTTACTATAATAGTTTTGAAACACAAATAACTCATTTAAAAGAACTTAAAATACAAGTTTGCTACCAAACTGCACCTGTTAATACAGAAAATCCATCATTAATAAGGTACTGAGCTATATTTAACAAAGTTTTATGACCCAAGAGATGTATTCAAGCAGTAACTGAAAATACAAGTACAAATAATTTTTTCAGCAAAACAGGTCAGATCTCTATTTCTATATTGTATCATTAAATTTGTATTAAGCAACTGAATGTGATTTCATATCCAAACTCATCACCGTATTAAAATGGTTATGGCACACAGTTCGAGTCTAAAACCACTATTTAAAATGCACTTTAAAACTGTAACAACAATAGAAATAATTATTTCTCAAATCTTTACACTCAGGAGTTAAGATGCAGTTCAGAACATATGTTCATTTAACTGAACAGGTTAAAAAAACTACCAATTCAAACACTCTTCTCCAGGGGAAAATAAATCCTAATGTAACTAGCAGGACAGGCTACTCATTAAAGCTGAACTTGGACAAGTTCCAGAATAAATTTAAGGAAATATGAACAAGCAAGTCTTGCTGTGTAGTGGCATGGAGTGAAAATGAATCTGTTCTAATTAAATGATTTTTAAATACACTTTGGTTGTACCCAGTTTGCTGACAAACTGTAATACAGACTTGCTGAAATATTTGGATAAATCTGGTGTACCATTAAAGAAAATAGTTTTCCTCACTGTTTTTGAATGAAAACATGAATTGGTCCTTATTATACACTGTGCATAGGCACCTATATAACCAATCCATGTAAGTTCAGAGGCCTGCTATGAAATATTTTCAGTTTGTAGACTTTAGGAACAGCAACTCATTCTTTTAAAATCAACACCTCAGAGTGACTGAAATAATATAGCGGTGAACAGCTGGCTCTAAAGGTTTATACAGAGTCCCCAACTGCAAAGCTGGAACCTGCAAAATGTTTCCAAAAATTTAATTTTTGTTATTACTCATATCCTGTACAGTAAAATACGATTAGTTCATTTTTTCCACAATATCAAAACCAGTAACCTGCTACTAGAACCCAGCAACTGTGCCTTAGAAGAACATGAATGTAATTTAAATGCCTAAATAATTTCAGTCATAATTTGGACACCTTTCCTCTTAGGCAAACAGAAAATGTATGCTGGTTTTATATTCGACATGAACAAAGGCTTCATCTACATAACTTTAACAAATCCATATTTCTAGTTAATCTGATCTTTCATATCAACTTAAACAAAATGACAATTTTGATCATTTTTCTTAACATTTCAGCAACTATTATCAGGTAAGGGAAACAATGTCAAACTACTTCACAACAAATATCAGAACTCTGCAGGGAGCACACAGGGAGAAGAAAAGGAAAGGAAGTTTACTACAATCTTGAATTTTTTTTTTTTTAAATGCAAGACTCAAGTCACTACTACTCACAATAAAAAAACTCACATCATGTCTGCATACGTTAACAAAACTTACAGTCTTCAGACAGCAACATACAGTTACCTGTTCTAGAGGACCAAGTTAATTATTATCATAAAATAACAATTAAACCCGCTTTGGAACACTTCATTCCAAAAACATCTCCAAGACTGATGTTTTCAAAACCTCTTCTGCTCTCCTATAGGTTTCACTGAAGGCTGTCTGACATCTTGTGTCACCTCTCACACAGGTGAATTTTGTGCACCTGCAGCTGCCTTTGACTCTTATTTGTAGGAAATACTGCTAATCACACAATTCATTACACAGGAGCAAACAATGAACTTCAAAAGCCACTAACTTTTTTCTTTCTTTCGATGAATTAAAAAAAATTAACTTTTTCTTTCCAAAAATTTTAGATATGGTATTAGAAGGGAACAACACAATCACTTCAAAACTGACTTCTTTTTTTTTAACATCAGTTCTGGAATTGAAATTGTCAGTGATGAAAAATGTTTGTAACATGTTAAACCACACACAAACTTCAGAAAAAACACAGATTTCCTTGAAACAACTGTGAAAACAAAACAACGCTGGCAAAGTATAAGTTTCACTATGTCTTAGAAAATGAACAGAGAACATCCATTCTCAACTCTCAGTAAAGTGTGTGTTTCAATGGAACAATAAAGCTTAGCTTTCCACAGCAAAGCAAAAATAAACGCATTATTACAAGAACAAAAATTATTATTAAAATCAAACAAAATATCTAAAAGGAAGAAACCTTGCAAAAATAAAACTCCCTTTGACACAAAGGATGCAAGACCCTGGAGATACATGTTAGGATCATTAAACTTGGACTGTTTTTAAAAATAATTTTGTTTGCTTTGCTACATCTGGACATTAAAAATTATGATCATTAGATTAAAAGTGATGATCGTTACATGCAAATAACAACATTAGTTTGTGAAGCAACAAGGAAGAGAGAAGCAGTGACCCCACTGGGAAGGTTATTGTAACTTTATCTGCTGTGAGACACAAGAGAAAATGTCAAAGACTGCAAGGAAAAACAAAGACCTCAAATGTGAGGGTAGGAAAATCTTTATTTCCCTCATCTTGAACACAGCCACACTGAGCACCAGATGAGTCTTTCCACTCACTGGATTAAAACTTTAAGCATGAAGGCAAGAACACAGTCTACCTCCACTTCCAGTTAAATCATTGCCTATGTGTCTCAAAATGCAACACATCTGAACTAAAAATTTGTTGATACCAAACAAGGGATAAACCCAACAAGGGCTTGGGTTTTAAGTCTTATTTTTAGACACGTGATAAACTCAGGTGGCTGCTGAAACTGCAATGCAGGGATACGTTAAATCTGCAGCAGCATTAGAGAAACATATTTACGATGCTTGGATCAAATTCAGCTTACTGGCTTTAGGAAAGCCCGTCAGTGGGACAGACGCTAGGGATCTGAACTCACATCAGATTGCAAGTGGAGGTCAGTCACTAATTGCTATTACTTCCTTTGACAAAAGCTCCTTTTCTAATCACTAGTTCATACCTGTCTCCAGAAAGACTCATTAAAGTGAGATGAGCAATCTATAAAACAACAAAAGTCCAAGTTCTCTGCTCTGAGGAGATAACAATATGAGCCCTCAGTCTTCTTTACATCCTTAATATACACGGTTAGCTTTACACACATAATCAACCAACTGAATCTTGTGCATAAAGTTGTATCTTCAGGACTCCACAAGGAGTGTGGGGGAAATCAGAAAACAAGGGATAAGAAACTACGCCCATGGAATGCAATTAATGTCAATTCAGAACGTTTCTTCTTACTTACACTTTAAATCTCTATTCTTTCTTTACTTCTGCAAGAAGGTCTGTAACTTTTTTACTTGGATCTAGGACTCTTACTGTCACTGATTGTGGGTATTAGTGGGGACAAGGGAAGGGATATGACATTCAGTTGCATTATGTCCAACAAGATCCAAATATCAGGACCATGAGAAAAATCAGTACTCATTACAGCGACCAAGACACCAATATGTATTTTAAAAAAAACAAAACAGAAGTCTGGAAAGAAACAAGGACTTTCTGTAGGGAACCACTGGCTTGATGAAAGTAGTACAGAGGGAACGATGCCAGAAGCAGAGCACTTCTACATCTATTATTTGAGTTGTGCCTTGTGTCCTTCCAGAAGAACTAGCTCCTACTCAGAAAAGCAGTAATCCCAAAATTAATACAATCACTACCATTTACCTCCTGGTAAATGACAGTTTCCCTGAGGGGGGCACAAATCAGCTGTAACTTGGAGATGCTGTAACTAAACAGCTGCAGATGACCAGGAACACCAAAACCACCAGAGGTGACCAGGTAAAAGTTGCTAGTGGCCATAAACCTCCAAACAGCAAAGCCCTGTGCTTGTTAAAATCAAACGAGTGTCACAAATTTTTGTAGCTTTTATAACCCAGTATCACCACTTCGGATACCACAGTGTAATAATCCACTCTCAGCAGCCACAGGGGTGGAACACAGTCTGGGGAACCACCTTCCCACAGAGCAGCCTGCTTTACTGTCCAGAGAGGCAGCCTCTCCCCCTCCCTCTCCTCCTCCTCCCCCC
>Ga0065711_1033470_pt1 | contig 25446 bp, 11 predicted proteins | sample Hoacrofraction12_FD_59098 | JGI IMG/M metagenome (GOLD analysis project Ga0065711, IMG submission 59098) | Hoatzin crop microbial communities from Cojedes, Venezuela - Epithelial fraction 12 v2 (version 2) | ecosystem: Host-associated > Birds > Digestive system > Esophagus > Crop | place...
CCCCCTCACAGACTTCTGTCTCGTTTTGTAAAACTGATTTGCTGTGTTGTCTCAGAGGGGGCAGCTGAGCAATCCGTTTCACTGCCTCTCTTTTCCCATGGAACAAATCCCCCCAGCCCTCCTGCTGCATCCTGACAGAGATTGCAGGCCTTTCTTCGCCGAAGTCTTTCAATAATGCTGTAATTGCAACATTAGGAGAAAGAATAAGGACTAAAGGGAGCTGCTTCTGTATGCCAGATCTGCTTAATAACTTAATTAAATAAACAAAAATATAATTATAATGTAAATATTTCCTTTCTTTAATTCCTAGACATCCTGAGAGAAAGTTGCTGAAATAATACAAAATTACTGAAAACCTTTTCAGTTCCTCCACACTTAAAAACCATTTCATTGTCTTCCCACGCCTACCCACTCGTAATATTCCACTTTTAAGATTTCAGAACCATCCATCAGACAGAGAAAAATGCATCCCTGGAAATGAATACCCCAGATAGTCAGAAGTGTTTATAATTGAAAAGGAACCATGAGGAGTAAATTGCTCTGTAATTTATAACTGCAGAGTTCCTTCCTCAAATTATTTTCACCCAGCAGTTTTCTCTGAGAACTTCTACAGTTTCAAATGTTTTTGAAAAAATGCAAGAGGTGTTCAGATTGTATTGTCCTTTGGTGTGTACACAGCCACTCAGAGACGATGACCCTACCTTATGGCTTTACGTTGAATATACTCTATTGGGTTCAATATATTTACTCATGATTTACATCAGCTGAGACCAGGCTTAAACTTATCATCACAATATTATTCCCCCTCTATTTTCAATGGGGAATTTTCTTTGGTTTCACCACAACAAAATTCTGAAAACAACCTGTTACTCCTAGTTATGCAGAAAGAATAATAAAAAAATCGTCAGTGACAGTGATATAATCCTGAAGCAACAGCCCACTTGATACCACCCCAGCTCAAGCATTATGAAAAAATTTCTAAATTAGTAAGAATAACAACAAAAATTTTCCCTCAAATTAGGAATATAACTCCTACTGCTAGCTAGCTATGACTCCCGAATTACAGTAACTTTATCTTTGTTCTTTATCTGCCAGAATCGCTAAAAGTAAAAGTTGGAGTGTAAATGGGTGGCTCCTGCCTAACGCAAACTTGAATTTCTTGGGGACTCTTCACGCAGAAGCCTCCAAGACCTCCTGGACCTAAGCAAGACATTAAAAAAATCTGCAGACAACAAAAGAAACGGCAAGTTACAGTGGCAATAATTATGGCCAAAACAGATTTTCTGGTAATGTCTTCCTTCATTTCAGAGTCTAGACCCATGTTTTCCATTTGACGGTCTCCATTCCAGCCTTTTTCATGTATGCATAGAACTTAACTTTATATGCCACAAAACATGCAGTAATTTTCTGTCTGATGTCTCTTGTAATTGCCTTAGATCCACATTTGGCCTAGTGACCTCCTACACCAACTTGTCACGCATGCTATAATACAACTTGCCAGCAAACGGTTATGCCATTAACTACTTTTCTCAGCTGCAGAATACAAGACACAGGTGCGCATTGTGCGTTTAGGAAGAAGCACAGAAGATGACTTCATGCCGTACTTTGGAAGGAGGATGTAAAAGAGTTCAGGCAGCTAACACGGATAAAGCGAAGGACAAGTTATGCTCCACAAAAGGAAGGAAGATCATAGGTTACTGCTGAAATTCACATGATCTATTTGATAAAACTGCAGCAACCACATTCCGCTAACAGCAGTTAGCACACACAAGAACGCATGGGAGAGAGCTCTCAGCTGGCAAGCGCTCCAGCGACAGCTCCCCCTCAGTGCTTCCGTAAGAGGCTAAGCTTTGTCCCTTGGTCACACAGCCTTCCAGCTTTCACGCCGCAAAAAACTTTCTTTTTAGGAACAGTTCATAGCATGCCCTTGTTTATCCTTACTATTGTTATCATCACATAGTGCCTGAAGGTGCCGTTCAGAGCCTCCCCGCTCACATGCCAGCTGCTGTACAAACACACAGGGAGTCACGACCTGTACGAGAAATCTGCCTTCTTGCTTCTACTGTGTTTCTATGTGGAGGCACCTCAGCCCTAGCTGAAGTCCAGAGGGCTCTACACGAGCCGAGCTGCAGATTCGGGGGTTAATTAGAGATTACAGACGCACCAAAAGTAGGTATGGAAGAAAAGAAACAAAACTACTTAAACCCAGTGTTGATACAGACCAGTAGTATGCTTAACTACGTGGCTGCAAATTGGTTTAAGATCAAAAGGAAAAAAAACCTTCATAGAAAACATGCTTATTCACAAGTCCCTGTTCCTTTAATATTCGTCTTCTTATCTTCAGAAAAAGTGACTCTGGGCTTACTGCCATTGTTGCTTGCATCTTTCCCCTCTTTAGACCTATTCTTGATTCTACTTAATTTTCTTAATAGCTTAAAAATAAAAGTTTATATTTATCTATATAGTTATACACACATATTCCACTCTGTTTCCTCAGGATATGACTCTTCCATGCTGCATAAACTTCCTTCCCTGGACTTCTCTAGCTCTGTCATTCTTTTTGCTACTGTCCAGGGTGCAGCTGTCAGGGGCAGGAAGCCCTAGACTCTCCTGCTCATACGCTGAACCATCAAGGTCAGGAGAAGGGTAGCCAGTACCTGCTGCCTCCTACCCCGCCTCCCACCCTCTCAAACCTTTTGCATCAAAACAAATGAGTCCCCAGATAGCTTGGTGAGGTTTCAAACACAGGAACTGATGAAGCAGTTGGTGAAGTAAGGTAAAACCCATCTCTGGCAAGGGCACCAGGTTATGACCCTCCCAGAGATGGCAGAAAGCTGGGTAAAGGGCAGGGCAAACTCAGGTGACAACCCCTAACATATAAAAACTGCAGTGGGTAACCATGGTGACGAATTTTCGTATGTAAGAAGGTTTCAAGGGATAAAATAGGTATACTTGAATATTGCAGTTGCTGTGTTCTTTTAAATAATTAATTAAAAATGAAGTTAGATAAGAAGCAACTTACCTACATTACATATACATGTTCAGCCATTGTAATCTCCAAAGACTTACAGATACATGCTTAGATTAGAAACCGGATATTTTTTTTCTTAATCAATTTTGCTTTAACTTGGAACAGAGGACTAGAGAAAGAATGTAACAAGTGCCACAGAAAACTTGAAAATCACATTATGTGAGTTTTCACTCATCCTGTTAACATGCAGACAATAAAAAAAAAATTCAAGACTGTTGGTTCTTTTCCTCGAGTTTCTAAAGGTTCAACTCTGGAGCCCTCTCATAATAAGATAAGGAGAAACTGATACTGAAATGCTAACTGAAAGAAGGAAATTTTGTGAAAGGATTTGGAGAGAGAGGATAATGTATCTATGCTGACTGCAGAGAGACTGAGGCATGAAGAGCTGCATGAAATTCAAAAGAATTGTCTTAAATCTAAGTGCTCGTCAAAATGTCTCACATAAATGAATCATCATGGTTCATGAAGGGTGAAAAATTGCTGTTCAGTAGAACTGGGTCTGAACTGTGAAAAGGTGAACTGGAACTGAAATGAACTTTCCCACACTAAAGAAAATGCTTACATCCTGCCTGGCCAGTTTGAGAAAAAGAAGTCAGCTACAATGTTTAGATGTAGAACCAAAATGCATCACAGTCAGGGGTTCTCTAATCCAAGGCCTTCGTTGAAACCCATTTTTACAAGATGCACGTTTATGCTCACATGACAGAACAATATCAGTAACCATTACCAAAGACATTCCTCAAGGTGTCTGCTACTCCCCATCCATCTCAGATGCAATCAGTGGGCATTAGAAACTGAGAAATTTGCAGGAATTGACCCGCCTTGAGAAAAGACAACTGTGAAATTAAAGAACAAAATCTGTAATTTCTATCAAACTATAATTAGGTGCATTTCCTTTTGTAAACTCCAAACCCTAAGAAGCATGCTATCTTGTCATTGCAGCAGTCGGATAATTATTATAGCACAAAACTGTTAAAAGTAAAAATGTCCTCTGTTTCCCTTTGATGTTGAAAGAAGAATAATTAATTCAAAGACATGCAAAAATTAGTGGAATTTAAAATTCCAAACAAATGTAGTCTAGTCTTGTCAGATACAGTGTGCCTTTTATAAGACATTTCCTAGCTTGCCCAACCACAATGGAGCCCCCACAGCTTTTTCAGCTCTACTCTCCAGGGTAGTCAGATTATAGGGTACAGAGGAATAATTAGACCACACCAATTAAAATGGATGTGACTTACAGGGCTCTTTTCTAAAGCATTGCTCTCTGTCAACTAACTCACTCCAAGCCACGCACAACATTAAAGTAACACTGCATCTCAAAAAGAGGAGGGAGAGGACTTCTGGATAAGATTGTGTCTTAAAGCTCATTCCACTCCAAAAACCCTTCTGAACAGGACAAATGTGTGTTTTTCCTTTGGACATAAGGTCAGACATGCAATTATGAGACTGTTACCCTATAATTAGCAGAGGTCTCCAGCAAACTAACCTGCTCTTTAAAACTACATCAGCCCACTGAACTAGTGAACTTCTTCAACAGCGTCACAGTGGGTCGACATTGGCCATTTAATTTCCCAGTGGCTGCACCAAGCTTTTCCCTTCAGCCCTTGTAGATATCCATCTTGCAAATGCTAGTGTGATTTATAATTTGTAGAAAGTGTATGATTGGCATTAGCAGAATGAAAACCCTTGAAACAGGACCCATTCTTTCCTAGCCCATTCCACATTCATCAAGTAATAATATTACAAATATTCTGTTTTCGTTGGGACAAACATCTTTGTAATTTGAGTTACAACTCCAGTGCTTGCGTTCTGATGATGATTTAGTCCCATTAGCTATTTATACCTTGGATTCTAATCTGCTGTTGTGCTAATCTATTTCTTACCCTGTGTGTCTGTCTGTAACTGCAACCTTGCAATGACAAATGCTGAAAGGACAAGGTCTGAATGAGCTACCTCAATCCCTGTTTATCTGTGTGGCATGAAGCTTAGCTCAGGCTAACTTCTCCACATATTTCTACTTCTCAGGAGGGATTTTCAGCTACTGTTGTGTTCCACATGCTCCAGTGACTGCAGCTTGGACTTGCCTCCTCTATCTCCTTCTACACCCCTCATCAGTGTAACATTTGCCCTGAACGCACAGCAATTCCATAATTTAGCTTAGATTTGGTCTGAGTGTCAGAAGGCAGGGTTGGAGAGCTTCAGTGAATCATGGGTTTGGCATAGAAAAGCTAGCAGACAAGTATTTTTGACTCCCACTACTCAAAGACCAAGTTCCTCTTTGATGCTGAGAGCCTTCCTGGGCACTTTTTAATATTATATACAAGACTGATATCTTGTTCCTTTTATCTCTTTTTCTTTTTTCCAGACAAAGTGGCAATGGATTTTTAGTCTTGTTTTCCATTGATAGCTCCCTGATTAAGCAGTCAAATAATTAGTTCTCTGTGAAGCAATGACGTGCTTCATATGTGTAGGACAGTGGATAAAAGTATTCCCTGCTCAAACTGCATACAAGGTCTTAAAGTTGTTCAGCACTTACTCAGCAAATTTGTCCCACTGAGGTGCAATGACAAAAAAGGCATTGGCTCTGGGATCATGCTTTCAGTCAACTGTGTATTTTTTCTCATAACGTAGCCATACTGCTCGTGCTCAGTTTTATGGGGTCTAGTCTGTCTTTCAAGCCAGCAGTATTTCTAGACTCTCAGAATTTTCCTGTGTAATCTTGGATAAATCTCTTGACATCTTTTCACTCCAGTTGTGCAGGAGAGATGTTTGGTGTTGGAAACAACGTTCTAGTTTAACTATGGTAGATTTTCATTTTGGCAAATGTGGAACTAAAATGAGGGGACTGAAAAACGATGACCCTTGAAAGTTTCCTTTCTTTTCAGTTTAGGTCTGCAGGTGACATGGTTGCACTTAGAAATTAGCTCATTGACCAAAGCCATCCAAGCACCGTTAACTGCAGTGGAGGCTTGTATTTTGAGACCAGCCATTGCTGTTCATTCTAAGGATCATCTGATTCCCTCTAAAAGGCTCCTCCACTATTTCATAATTAAATTTTCCAGGCCTCACTAAATAGGACAGCATGACTAGAATGAAGGCAATACACAGCATATGTACTGTGAAAGCATAAAATGACAGCAGAGTTCCCACTAACAGATAGCCATGTACAAAGGACATTAATCATACTAAACATTAATTTGCTTTTACAACATTTTTGTCTGAGGAACTTTCATGTTCATGTCTCTTTGGTTAACACGTGTCTGACTACTTTATTCATCTGATATTCATTATGGTAGGCAATCATTCTCACTATATCTACGGTCACTCCGGCTACATCTACAGTTGCACACTAAACAGTACCAGGACTCCTTCCATGGCCTTAATGTCAACTAGCATGGTTTGGCCACTCTCATACTATTAAACATTTTTACTCTCCAAAATAGGCTGGCTACTTCCAGTTGCCTACTAGGAATAGCCCATGGCTCTTCTTATCTCTGTGGCTTGCTTAGGAGTTGTCTAGAGCACAAGTTGGCCCAAACCATGCCAGGGGCTATTCCAGCAACGTAACACCACAGTAGAACAGGAATACTGACAAGTGATGTGCTATTTCCTAGCAGACGTAAGTTCTGTGACATCTCCCCCACCTTAGAAAATGCGTATTCTTCATTGACCCAAATAGGTCCATTAAAGAAAATACACAGTAAAAACATTACTAATGAAAGTTACTTGCATCAGCTTTTTCAAGTATATCTGCATTCGTGTTCAGGTTCAAGTTGGAGGCATGCTTTTGAAGGAACCTCCACCTTCAAATGTCATCAGCTATCACATTTCAAACCCTATCACTTATCAGACAGAGCAGGGATTAACTTCCCTTCAGCCAAAACAAAACTGGAATAGCACTAATGCTCTCCAACCAAAGGTGGACGTTCAGTCCACAAAACTGGTCCCACCCGTAGCCAGTTCAATGTCAAACACTTGCAGAGTGAACGCCTTGGTCCTCAGCACCAGCCATTTTGCTCTGTAGATCTGCTCCTATCACGTTGCATTGCCTGGCAAAGTAGATACCACTGTCTTTTGCAGGTCTCTCACAGTAACACCTGTGTACTAACTGCTCTCAGGCCCTGTGGACTGATATTACCCCAGTGAGAACACTAACTGCACAGATAAGCAGATGAGACTCAGAGCTGGAAGTAATTTAGTCCCTTCAAGGAAGTGAGGGACCACTCTAGACGAGGCCTGTAGTGCCCTCTAGTTTGACTCCTCCTTCAGAACAGACTAGGTTCAATTCCTCTATTGCTGCAGCTGGTTCTGCACTGGACTAAAATATTAATGCTGGTCTTCAGTATAACTTCTCCTGATCGTAAATGAAGGAGTTCCACTGTTATCAGTGACAACTGCCATGCAAGATACAAACTCTGCATTTGGCTGATTGTAACTTCCTTCCGCATTTTGTCTTGCAAAATGAAAAAGAAGACTTTAAAACAGTCATTTATAAATAAGCTCAGGACGTCACCCTATTGATACACATAATTGACACATACAGCGTTACCTATTATGTTGTATATAATGGCCAGTCTTGTGCAGGGGGAGGCAAGGGGGACTTGCAAGTATGCTTGACACTTCCAAGTTTATGTGTCTTAAAATGACTTTAGATTTCTTTGGTTTCTATACTACATATTTTCAGAATTTTTGGATCCGATTCAGCTTGTTCTGCTGAACAAAACAGTTTCACTGCTCTAAGACCAGAGGAACACAGTGGTGAATCAGGCCCTTTATTTGGCTCCAATGGCTTACTATCAGGCCTACTGCAAACTACCTATTGAAAGCATGACAGCAAGCACTATGCTCTATAGTAAGTACTTGGAGTATCATGCTCTAAGTATAGGCCATATGAAGAGGTCTTTTGTTGAGGAAAGCAAACTGCACACTGTTTAGTAAGCCACACTCCAAATATAGTATCGATAAAGCACGGCTAAAATCAACTATTGCCTCAACAGGCATTCACAGATTTTGTCTGAATTACGCACGCTTGAATCTTTGGGCTACAATGCATTCACTCAGTTCTTTCACAGACAGTTCATGCAGGAACAGAGTAGTCTGGGATTGGGTATCGGGCAATGCACAAGAACTTGAGGCTCCAAGTGGGGAAGAAAAGAATTATAAAAAAACAAAATAAAAATAAACCATATGGAATCCACACTCGGATGCCTTTAAAACAACCACAAACATTCTTGCTGCCTCAAGCTGCAAATGTCGTGAAACAATTACTGGGCTGGAGGACTTCAAAGGTTCACTGAGAGCAGCAGTTTTATTTTTCAATCAAACACAGGAATAGGGCTTTTTTTTCTCCCTCTCTCTTGCTTTCTCCTTTTTTTTCTGAATGAAACAGCACCCAGGCTTCCTGATTTCAAAAACCCTGTTCCGCTTCGCTTGACCACTCCATAACCTTAAGAGAAGCTCAAAAACTTCAAAATGAAACTGTGAGTCATACGGAATGAAAAAGACATTCTTATATTTCATTAAGGTTGAAAACTGCTGCATTCCTTGTTTGTAAAATTTACATAAATGAGGCTTTAAGAGCTTGCAGCTGAATGCTGGGTAAAGATAGAACTTCCATAAACTCCTGTTTACTAAATTGTTGATTCTAGGAGGTGACTGGCAGTTATTCAGGGGGGTTTGCAGATTCATAACGCACCATGCACAGAAATAACTGGAGTCCTTCTTGCCACTGGCTAGCCTATTTAAAAATTTTCTTCCTCTCTTTTTAAAAAAAAAACTTTTTGGAGGATCTATGCACTTTTATTTCATGCTTTCATTTCAAAAAGACAACGGTTTAACCTCAGTTTCCTTTCAAGAGCTTTCGGCAAAGGCTGCAAGGTGCAGTGGTCCTCACCTAGAGCGCTGGCTCGCTGGTGGAAGTAGCTGTGTTTAACACCATGTTTTCTGACTGCTGAAAACACAGGGCACGTTTGGCAAAGCAGATGTACACCCAGCTGTCCAAATTCTGTAGGGCGTAAGGGGCACAACTCCCTGCAACCAGGAGAATCCAGGCTGCTCCAGGAGGCTGGATCCCAAAGGGTTAAGTTGACACTGACCCCTTCCTACAGAGTCATGCACACAAAAATCATGCAGAAATAACATGCTGCCCCCTTTGAAGAGAACTGAGTCAGATTGTTAAAAATGAAACTGACTCATTGTAGAAACAGTGGTCACTGGAATGGCATCTCCACAACTGCTGCGGTAAGAGAGGAAGCTGCCTGACCGCAACTGCCTTTGTGCTTATTCTAGCTGTTTAAGTTCTAAAAACCACAAAACCCCATTTGAAATTCCACTGTATAGCAAGGTTTGTGTAATGAGGTTACAATTCATAATAGGATCATTGAAAACTGAAACAAGCAGCATTAATATGTGGACTGCCTGCAACGAGCTAGCAGCAGCGTGATGATGTCATTTTTAATTAAAAGTCTGTCCCTGTTTGATACGCTAAAAAAGAGTGCAAATCAAGGAATATGCGCTGATCCCATCCATAGGGAAAGACTGTCAAGCAGCATAGTGGTATCACAGAGCACCCTGCGAGCCATATGGCATGGCTTTAATGGAACTAATTCCCACGTACTCTGCTTGTGTCACGCGTATCAGGATTCTGCTCCCACACTGAAAAGACATCAGTCAGGAACGGGGGGAGGGAAGGCTCAGTGATACCCATATCCTTTATCATGTGGCATACCGTAAACACGACTGCAGCAGTGCTGAGATCAAGAGGAAATAGGCTGCAGGTTCATGCAAGAGCACAGATCCTTCATTCGTGTAACTCAGCATTAACTCCTTTGACTGCACCACTTTACAGCAGAGCAAGTCTAAGCCTTTTAGCACATGTGACTAACCAGCCCTGTGAAATATGAATTCAAAATGGCGGGTATTTGCAGAGCTATTTACTCCTCCAGTATTGCATTTTCACCCAAGAGCAAGCGACACGGAAAACAAGAGATACTCGTCCACAAAACGCTTACCTTTTAAGATCAGATGTTGCCAAGTACTTAGCACTGTTAATTCCCTTTCAACCTTGTGCTTTCCTTCCTTAAGGCAGTTAACACCAACTCTGGACTTCAGCAGAAACAGGACACTGTCCTATCAGTGTCAGTGGATGCGGAACACATTCTGCACCTCACAAAGATCAGGCAATAAGGTCCCAGTCAGGTCATCATTGGTTCTCTGAAGAGCCTTTTTGGCTAGAGAAAGGTTCATCTTTCTCAGTTAGATAAGAGTTATAACATATTAGTAGTAATGAAGCACATTGTAACTTGGGTGAAACAGTAGAAGAAAGATAACCAGGAAAAATTTTACGCCTAAATTAATTGCTATTTCCATGTCCTACAAATATTTTGGAGTTAACTTTGCCATTGATTCAGATTTTGATTTTTGGACTTTTCCACCCTAAATTACCGGGTCTGGGCCCAAGTCATGATGACTATTATGTGCACAATCCTTATGCCAAGCTGGTCTACAGACCTGCGTTAAACTAATAAGATTTATTTTTCCTTTATAACATTTCAGTGTGAAGTTTGATGTAAGGGTATATGTGGATCTCTGAAAAACATTAAGAGTTGATCATGATCAGAAAACAAAGTTGGGAATAATTAGCATAAGGTTTTGACATTAGGTCTTAGTTTTACAGAATCTTGCCCTCACTTAGGATATACATTGCCATTTGCATCAGGGATGTTTAGCAAGGAACTTCATTTAGACTAGTAGTTTTATTTCACCCAGTACATTAAGCTTGCCAACCAGTTCAGGTTTAGTAGGCATGGTGGTGTTGGGTTGACAGTTGGACTTGATGGTCTTAGAGGTCTCCTCCAACCTTAATGACTCTATGATTCTCTTCTATCATTCTTCATGGAATGGAAGAATGGAGAAGTCTATATCCCAGCCGAGGTAGCTGCAGGCCTGCAAAAATATTTCTTGCTTCCTGTTAAAAAGTAGAAAGATTTCTGAAAGATTTCAGCTTTAGCCTAACCAGAAAATGCTTGGGCATTTCAGTGCTAAACACCTGGAACTACTCCGCTCTCCAAGCACCATCCTACAAGATTCCTTTTTGTGAGACAGAAACAAAGAGGACACGTCTCTCACTGAGGCAGCTACTCTTTTAAAATCCCGCATGTGGCTGCAAGCACACACACACATGTATGAAAGGGAGAGAGTGTGGGTAACCAACTTTCGAAGTCAGTGGGAGGGAAGGATCACCATAGGATTGGACCCCACATGTTTAATTTTCACAGAGACTTAGAATGAAATATGCTACATCTGACCTAAGATAATAGTGTTCAAATTCTTACGGACTCCAGACACTTCAAGGCTGTTGAATGCTGTACTTCATATATAAGGCTTAAGTTACACTTGTAGAATGTTTCTTGATACTGAATGCAGTATGTTTTTTGAAGAAATAGTATTCCCGTTCTTGGACCACAAAGAGCAAGCCCAAGGTCAGAAAAATTAAGTGTGGTAGAACAGGTTGCAGTGTAAAGGGCACACAGAATAGGGTCACACAGAATTTCACTCTTCAGCTCAAGAAACTTGGCTATTTGTCAGGGAATACAAAAGAGCCTATCTTCTTATGGTAATAATTTACATGATTCCATATAATCATTACTGTGAAACCAAAACCGATCAGCTAAAAAAATATAAATAAAAATCTATCTCTCCTATAAAAGGTAGGTCATTGTTCCTACCAACTTTATCCACTGAACTACAGCCAGAAAGGTAATAAAAAAGAGCTTTCAAATTATTCTCTTGGATGGAAAAATATTGGTTGGAAAATTAAGTGTAAAGCTGTTCTCAGGGAATGTTAATCTATAAATAAAACGCTGAAGATCCTTAACATCAGTATAAATTTTCCCACCCCTCTTCAATCTCGCCTTACCTTGGAGGCATATTAAGAAATGAAACTGCCGGGATGTTTCTGCATGATACCCTTTTTGTCTGTTTCACAGCTAGAAAGTGAAAGGCTCAGCAGGTTAAATACCAGCAGAGTAAAGTATTTTATTCAGATATCAGTTGCAAAGATCGGGGGAGGAGGGGGAACGCAGTGAGGCCTTTCAGCCTTCAGTGCCATGGGAGAAGAAAAACGAGACAGCAGAAGTGTGTGGTAACACAAAAAGAATGTTATCTCAGCGGAGGGGAAAATACTTTCAAATGCATAATTGCAAACACATACCCTCAGCAGCTAACCCAGAGCCCTCTCAGACTGCAAAGCTAAGAGTTTGGAAAGTGGCCAAAGTATCAGTTTTATTTGAGAGATCAAAGTGATGAAAGAGAGAGAAAGAATAGCATCAAATATGATTGATAAAAAGTATTGCTTTCTTTGATTGGTTTCTGCTCCCCCTCCCTTTTCCACCTCATTCTTCTCCCAAGTTCACTAAGCAGAGTGTCAGCTCTGTGGTACATCTAGTAACACATGCTTGCATGTGAGATGTGCCTGTAGGAAAACACCTGCTTACTACACATACCTGCTTAAACTCATTACGGACACAAGATTCCTGCTTGCTGCCGGTAACTAGTGTTAGTGATAATACAACTATTTGTAACACTTCACAGCTTGCACATACAGGTATTGTTTCATGTTATGATATATGGCGGTTTTGCACAATCTTCCTCATACAACTGAGCATCTACACGATTACCCCTGGGGATTTACAAGGACTCTGACCTGTGCGAGAAGGTGCTCTCATTATTTCTGGTCCATAATTATCCTATAGCCTCTCTTTATTGTGCACACCATCTTTGTACAGATACGCTGAGGGAGATAAAAGGTTTATGATGGTAACACAGTTGAGTTTATGGTTCCATTCATACAGTTAGGAGTATGTTTCCTGTGTAACCTGCTCTAGGTGACCCTGCTTTGGCAAGGGGGTTGGACCAGATGATCCACAGAGATCCCTTTCAACCCCTACTGTTCTGTGATAGACAACCAGGACATAGACCTTAGAACTAAAGGGCACTTTCAACATGTGATGAATTTAAACCATTACTAAATGCTCACAGAAATCATAGCTGATGGACAGCATAAAGCTATGCTTAGGCCCACGTATTTAACAATATTACACAGGCCAGGACCTGCAAACGATGTACATAGTCGCTTTATGTGTGTATACATGTTGCAAAATCGGTTCTTTGCATCAGGACTTTGCAGGCTGTGGAGATGACATTTACTAGAAACACTTACGTGAGCAAGAGTTTATTACTGAGTAGAAGACAGATGACACCACAGGAATTCAGAGAAAGAAGCCTGTGGAGATTACTGGTGAGTAATGAAATGGGAGGGAAAAAAATGAAGAAGGTACTAGTTCCAAGGCAGTTCCAAGAAAAAGAGAAAATTTACAGACAAGGTACAAGGTAGCTGCAAGCCATGACAGGCACTAGTAGGAGGGTGGAAAGATGGCAGGGAGACCACAGCAAAAGGGAAAGCAAAGGAATAGGACTGAGAAGATTTGAAAGGCAACTAAAAATGACCATAACTAGACCAACATATTGTAGGTCTTTCTGTGGTAAAGATGAGCAAAAACAAAATCACAATAATTCAAGAGGGACACATAATCATGATGAAAAAATTTGCCTTTAAAGTAGACCAAGAAGACACAAAAGACCAGGTAGAATATGACCAGATAATGAATGTTTTAGCAACAAGGAAACAAGGGGTTTTTTGTTAAGGAAGGAAAAGTGATGCACAATAGTGGATTTGAACAATCCCTTACGGATTTGATAAACTCAGTCTTAACAAGATGTGGTGGAGAGCCTGGTTAATTAATCATTCAGCCATAGAACTAATCCTGCATCCAATATCTCAAAGCCTGCAACAATCAGACGCTGTCTTGGCAAGCCTGAACCACTGGGCAAACAGCAAATCAGGGGGTGCGTGATGAATGCATCACACTATGTAACTCTGCAAGGAAAACAGGAGACAGAGGCATAAGGACATGTAGAATGATCGGAGTCACAAGATAAACCTGTAGCTAGGAAGTGGAAAATACTAGAAGTAGGATGAAGAATAGAGCATGGACAAGAGGGCAGGCGATCTGTAAGGACAGCGTAATGTATGTGTATTTAGGAAAGATGCATAAGGCTGAGATACAAGGGAAGGGGCAGGCAGGTCATGAAGGAGAAGAACAACAGAAAGTTTTAAAATAGCTCCAGTAACAGCTGGTGTCTTTGTCGCAGATTCTGATTTTTATTTTATTTTTTTAAAAACACGTCACCATGGCATGGCCAAATCAGGTGTGCTGTGAAAGGAGGAGGATGTACAATAGTTCAGACTGCATCGGGTATTACTAATTTGATAGATGGCTAAGCTCTTCCTTTCTTCTTCTGCCCACTCCACTAAATTCTGTCCCCACCACTCATCCACCTGTATTGGTGTATACTGAGATTTATAAGCAAGTCAACAAGTCAAGTGTCTCCCAAGACGAAAGGGCACAGGAAAATATGTAGGTAAATGTGATGAAGCCATCACTTTTGGGATGAATCCAGCCAATTTCACTGCTTCTTGGTCCCTGTGGTGTTTAAACAACATCTTTTCATTCCCAAGCACTAATTAGCCCCCGCAACACTCCATGAGATAACTGAGCAATTAGTATTACTTCCATTTAACATGGGAAGAAAATTGAGACTAATAGATTGAACAATTTAACTACACCACAGGGAGAGTTAATTCCCAAAACAGGGATTTAGACGAGATGAGTTATTAGCAGTGTTCTCTGACCATAGTAATCAATAGCATTGCTGTTCTCAAAGCAAGATAGGTAACTGTCATAACATTTTATGTTATGTACGTATTCTTCATTCTTTTTACACCTTATGGCTAGCCGGAATGAATTATTGACAACAGAAAACTGTTCAACTCGCAGGGTCTTTGTCAGTATCCCATTACTCTCTTTTCTGAAAAGCAGGTTCAAACTGCAAAAACTATGAAGTTCATTTAAAATTAATAGAGCAGAAAGAAGGGAACAAATGAACAGTGGGCAAGAAGCACAATAGCAAGTATGAGGAAACAAGTAAGGATCATACTGAATTCCAGTGAGAAAGACCAAATTATTTCAAAAACTGAGATTAAATGGACAAAAAAAGTAGGCAACTAATGCCAGAGGAACCACGCAATGAAGAGCAAACCAAGGCTGTGAGCTACAGGGAAATCCAAGCTAATACAGAATGTAGCACATGTACGCTTAATAGCTCCAAAGCTGTGAGACAGCAGGATACCACTTACCCTTAGTTCCCTTGAGAGTTAGTTAACCTACTGATTTCAAAGTCTAGCAACTGCAGTTACCCAGCAATAATGCAGTAACGTCTGCAAAGCACATAATAGTATGTGGTACTCACCACCGCATAGTTTCAGCCTAACAAACAAGTGCTGTACCCAAGGAGGTATGTAGAGAAGTCACAGCAGCAAGAAGTACGTAATTTCAGCTAGACTGCAATCACCTTTTGGATTTAACTGTCTGTGCTCTCCACCACGTATTGATCAAGGGGATGATGCCTGGCATTTCCACAGAGCTTTGCATATAATCACTAAATGGTTTTCATACACCCTTCTTACTCCATAAGAAGTATGGTGAAAATGAGGCAATTTTCCCTGCAAATGTGAAAAGGGGTTGAAGTCAGAACATGGAATATTATAGTCCTCTGCACCCCTGTCCAAGTCAAACTTGCTAACCTGTAAGACCTCATTTTTTGCCTGTGCAGCCTGTGGCGTTCTAACTTCTGTGGCAAGAAATGGACTAACTGTGTCTTAAACCCACCTTGTATTGCTCCCACGAATAGCCTTCACACATACCTCCAAAATAGTGGCAAAGGTATGACAAGAAGCTTTTGATTAAGAACAGGTATTTGGTAATCTTCCACTTCTCTTGTCTGTGCAAGAAACCTAGGCAGCAGATTTAGAATACTGTTTGGCAGAAAGTTTTACCTTTTTTGGGTTCTCTTTGGGGCTTGTTGTTATAGAGAAACAGACCGGTGGGTAGCATGTTGCTGAAAATAGGTAAATCTTTATGTAGCACCTCAGAGGCTTGAGAGCCAACTAAGAGATGTTATGGTTGAATTAAACATAAATCTTCAGTTTGCATTTTCAAAGGAATGACTCATTATTTTGCCTGGCAGTTACTTGAGTAGCAAAGCAACACACTCTCTAACACTTAAAAAAAAAAAAGGAATGGCACATGTAACATGACGATGATTCAGCAGAGGCTGGTGGTGTGGGCTGTCAGCTAAATATCCTGTGAGATACTTTGTTGGCTAAACCTAAAATTATTAAGGTAGAAAGATAAATGGTACTCATGCTGTTTCTGGGAGATTTTTCTGTCTCTCATTTAGATGATATGCACATGATCACAAGTTGGTAACTGCCCATGAAATACATGCTGGTGAACTCAGAGATTTGTCATTTTCTTTGAGAGGAAAAAAGTCACCCATTAGTTTTATAAATATAACCAGGAAGCAGCTTTGTGTACTTAAAAGAAATCAGCAACAGCCTCAGCACCTCAGAGATTAATTCTGGATGACGCTTCAACAACATGAGGTCCAGTAAAGTTGATCCCAACCTAAAGAACACAAGATCGTTTACTCCTTGAACAATAAGCAGGGAAATTGAAACACAAACCTTATCTTCTTTCAAAAAGGGCTTGAATGGCAGGGACTAAACAGTGGGGGCTGTAGCAGCCCTAAAATTCAGAATGTGCACTGTCTAGGCTTCTTTTTTAGATCTGAACCCTTACTTAGGACAAAGAAATTATTATTAGAACTAGTTTTAGGAGTTTACTAAATAATTACTTATCCAAAGCTCTCCTATTTTTGTCATCCTTTCTGACACATTAATAACACCATTGCAATTTCTGAATTATTGCAGAAGGAAAAGTCCATTTCAGATGGATTGCAGACATTCATTTACTTAAGAAATGAACTTAATTTGGAACTGTCAGTTCAAACAATTCAAAGTGGAAGCAGTGTATAAAGGAGATGTCCTATCTGGATAAACGGAAAAAAAACATCCTAGGACACTTCAGTGATAGTTCTTGCAAAGGACTTTAATAAGGGCAGAGTTTAGCCTGCAAAGAATTGCCCCCCTATAATCCTTTGAAAGTCTGTGGATAGAAGCCACAGGTGCAAATACTTGTACAGATGACTACATCAAACTGGCAACTAACAAACTAGTATAAATTATTATCTAATCAGAAAAAAAAGACCATAGAAAAAAAATGTGTGAAATTAATTGTTTGCAACTTACAGTTCCTCTGTGACTGCGTAGCCACCCAGACACTTTACCTATACTAGCCATGCTAAGTGCCTAGAGAAATGCTCTAGTGTTGATTGAGCATTCTGAAAGGTTTTCACTGGAAAGCTAGCTTTGCAGGAGGTTTATTTTCACAAGACATATAGAGGCATTTCGGGCCAGCCCTTTTAAAAATGCTCAGGCACTCTAGAATGTACAAAAAATACCACAGCTTGTTCCCTCTGTGACAGCTCCAGCCTTTTGGATGCATTAAAATTTCAGATTACTCCCATTACTTTAAAATACCCTCCTGTGAATTGGCACACTGAGATGGGAATCACTTTACTGACATTTCACATGTGTTTTCCTAACACGGCCATAGTCACAATTCAAGTCTTTAAGTCCTTCTCAGTTTGACAAGGAAAAATAAAATTTAAAAAATTTTAAAATCTCCGAGTAGCTTCACACCAGTCTCCTTTAGAAAAATCCAAAGGTGTTTGAGACATCTTCCCAAGCAAAAAGGAGTTTCTTGTAATAAACAATCTGTGAAGGGGAAAGAACAAGTGTCTTGGGCAGAAAGAGAGCTACATTTAGCTGAGATGAAACAAATGTGTCCTGTGAAACAGGAAGAAAAGGGGAGGGGGGCAGTGGAGAGGGCAGCAGACAACTCTGACTTGCTCGCTCTTTCCAGGCTTTGTATTTATTTCTGTCATGGATCTGAAAAGGCAGGCAGCAGACTTTGTAGAAGCGCCTTATGAAATGGGGTAAATAATGGAGCCCAGATGCCCTTGTTTCCTTCATTATTCAGTCTAGGCCTTCAAAGCTGTTTTGCAGTGTGAGGTATCAGAGGGAGGTAGAGTGTTCTGTTAACAAGATTTCAATGAGCTTTGGAAGCAGGTCCAGGGAAGCTGCTGGAAATGTTTCAGACATACAGTACTTTTGTGCTTTTCTGACCTGTATGTAGTGAGAAAACACGGGACAGAGGGTGCCTTGATTTTTAAGAAAACATCATCTGAACAAAATGTAAACAACAACAGCAATGCTTTGTATGTATGCGATCCCATTAATCCAACATTCTCAAAGCACCTAAAATCCATCAAATCATTAAGCCCAGCTACACTGCTTCAAACCGAAGCACAAAGAATTCAGAAGATATATTAAAAAAACACAGTGAGCAACTGGCCAGCCAGGGCCATGAAACCAGGCATTCCATCTCCTACTTTGCACTACTCCTTTCCTTGCCCCTGATAAGAGGCAACACTGCCTGCCTGCTTAGCAACAAAATATGGACAAAATAGATTTCACTTTTTCTTTGAGACCCACCCTAGACATTTCTCTGTGCATATTTCTAAGATTCCTCACGATTTGTCATCAACCAAGAGCCACGTGAACCCAACTGACATATCCGAACACTTTACTTTTTGGATAGGTTTGACATTGCCTGGCTGTTCAAATCCACCCTCCACGGATCACACCCGTTGCTAATAACTACTCATCTTTCTATCTGCGTTTTCACTTTTCCTTCCTCGTTGACATTAACATTTTAAAGCCAAACCATGTCTCAGAAAACTTTTTCAAAAAGAGAGTCTTGGTTATTTTGAGTTGCCATTCTTCTTTCAGCTTTTGCTTTCTTCAGTGTTGACACCAGACGCTCTATGTTTACTCTAGCGACATTACATCCTGTCTGCGGGGCTAGCTCTGTACGCTCAGATGTTTCCGAGTCAGGGTATAAGGATGTATTGTGCACCGCATCCTTTCTCTTACTGTGTTTTACACTTCTTGAGTGTGCAATCTTATCTTAAAAAAACACAATGGCACCACCTAAAGGACGTGTTACATATGTAGGAAGACTTAACAGATGCATTTGCAGCGACTCTGTAGTCTACCATGTGCCTGTGTGCGCGTGTATACACATGCGCTTTTGACAACACTGGCAACCTTAATTTTCTCAGGAATCAGTGCAGCACAAAGCTTATTCATGATTATAAAATCATGCATACAGAAAAAGACATCCATATTTTTATTGCTCCTCTGATAAGACTGTAACAGAAAAGACAACTGTTGAAGCAGCTGCCCTTTTCTCTGCACTCTAAACAAATGTAACAGGCATATCTAATATAACAATTTGAGCAGTTTTAAGGAAGATTAAATATAGGAAGAAACACTCTTGCCAACAGAATGGCTACTCATTATGATACGCATAAATCTCTTACCAAAAATGTGTGTTAGAATACAGGAGATTAAAAAGGAAAAAAGGATAGGAGATCCTTTCATTCGGTTGTATCTAGGTAACACAACAGCATATGTACAAGTATATATATATATATATATGTTACTATACGTTATGCAAGGGTCCTAAGTTCCCAGAACTGCCGCAGAGTTTTTAAGAACAAGTTTAACTTGTTCTTTCTCAAGCACCAGTCACAGATTTCAGTTCATTCTTATAGACCATTTTCGTGAAAGCATGAAGTGCTTTCACAGCTGAGAAGAGGCGTAACAAAGGCTCTTCCTAACAAATATTTGAGGGTTTGATCACTTGGAACGCTCATTTTTCCAAAACAAAACAAACACGAACAACTTCAAAGCTAATACAAGTGAGAGTCTACTAGTGGTTACCGTTCCATGTTACATATGCATCTGAGTTGTTCCACTTACAACGGCAAAACTGAGAACACACACAAAAAAAAAAAAATCTTTTTTGAAAGAGTGTTTGCTTATAAATATACCAGAGATAAGAGTTATGCACAGCAACTAATTTTCAAATGCTTATGACATTGGCCTTACAACATTGTTCTGTGCTTTGGTTTTAAAAGGTGAAGACGAAGACACAATCAATTGCCCAACAATCGACTTTAAAGTTATTTTGAGGAGTATGGACTAGTTGAAAATGTTGTTAATGGGCTCTGGAGGCTTTCACTTGACAATCTAAAGTCATTACCATACAATACATGTGCAAAGCTGTTTAATTACTTCAATTTGGTTACTAGTTGGTGATACTGCATGAGAAAAAACACTTCTTGATAGTTGAGGAGAGACACCAAGGACTGACTGGGCATAAAGAATAAACTACTTCCCACCCCCCCGGGTCAGGATGCAGGCATATAGGTAGAACTGGGTGGGGAACTGCAGGCTGTAATTGCCTGTTCAGTTCATAAATAAGTGACTTTGGTCTCCCAGAGAGCAAAATTAGAAGGAAATATATTTCAAAGCTTGTATTTTAAACGTTGCTTCTCAAAATAAAATGAAACCAGAGCCTTTCAAAGATATTTAGTATGCCAGTTGTGTAAGAAGGATGTGCCAACCTTAAATATAGCCGTTAGGGGCCAGATATTCAGAACTCAATTGCCCACGTGCATCTCCAAATCAGATGACTAGATTCCCTAAAGCACTAGGCCTCCAGCAGAAGTTTTGATTATTTTGGCATTTCCTTTAGAAGATGAACTGGAAGTTGACAACAACCACTGAGTGCTCAGCTCCTTGAAAATCCTGGCCTGGAGATTAATAGCTATGCAGCGCTTAGTGTACTGATTGCCTTTTACTCTGTGTCTTGCATAATTTACAACATTAGTTGCTGAAGTCTAGCAATACCTTTCAGGAAGCTGACCACTAGCTTTCCTACTTCATAATTGAAAAAACAGAGGCAAAAGTACCTGTTATAACAATAAATCTAGAGTAAAAGCTATCACAGACCCAGATTTCCCCAGTCTCCTGTATTTTCCATAAAAAGTAGCAGTAGAAAGGTGCGTATTGAGAAGACAGCAACAACCTCAAGCCCCAGGCAAGACTGAAGACACACTGAGTAGAGGCACGTACAAACAAGACAGGAAGATCTGCCGTTCTCTAAGTGAGTCTGAAGCTCCATGCTCATTCTCAGGAAGGACTCTCTATTAATAACTTCTGCCTACGTGAGTATTCTGACCCTTCAGTACATCCCTGCCTGAAGAGGAACTTGACATCATTAATGGAAAAGGTGCTGAAAATTTTGTGAGGGATGAAGTGGGTGGTGAACATACCATACAGGTGGAAAAACAGGGAACAGCTGCGGTGTGATGCGAATCTTTTTGGAAGGCATTAAAGGAAAACGTGAAGCCTTCTAAACCTTCAGCCATTCACTGCCACAGCCCATAAAAAGAATTCCTGCTACATCCCCCAAACACGGTTTTCCTAATGCTAAAAGGCAGCCAATCAATTTACAAAAACTTTTAAAGGGGACCATAAAACCGCTCCGTTCATTTCAATTAGAAGTGAGGCAGACAGTTCATAAAATATTGGTTACCTCAAAACACAGGGATTCGTGCCAGCCTCTGGGTGGGATGGACATTTTTGTGCCAGTGCATTATGTATTCTCTTCAGACTGAGCGGCTATAAAAACCCATCAATTCAAACTGCCTTGTGAGGAATTTAGCTCAACATAGGTTAAGACTCCCTTATGCAACAGTCATTGCCTTAGTGATAGATTCTTTAACTCTTCCCCTAATTGTCAAATCAGCAGCAGCTACAATACCAAGCCTAATAGTTTTTCTAAAGCCAATATCCTGTTAAAGTTCTAAAGATTGCATCTGAGTAAAGACCCCAGGATTTGGTTTTCAAGTTATATCTCAGAGGGCAAGATGTGCAAAGCTGACACGGTAGCATTCAGTGGAAAAGTGTAGAGGGTTAAGAAAAAAAAAAAATTAAAATGAACTTCTCAAGTCACTGAGATCAAGTGTCCAGAGAAGAGCCTTGAAAATGTTTATTCTCCTGGATTAGATGGAATTCTAAACAGTGCTTATTGGAGAGAAGAGATGGAGTGTGCTATGTCTTATTCTTGCTTCCTGCATCCTCCTTTCTCTTAAAAGTGCTAAGTAGCTAGGCTGCAGGGATTATGGTGCCAAGGGAATTCTTGCCACTTTCCTTCTCTCTCTCTCTCTCTGTTTAAACATGACAACTCTTGGCAGGCCTCGGTCACATTGTTTGTGTAGCCAGGACAAGAGGGTGGAATTCTGGAACACGTTCCAGCCCACATTCCGGATTTTCCTATAAACTAGCCCCTTATTTTAAACACACGCCTCTGAATTACCTTTGTGTTGCTATGCCATTATGAAAATCTGTTTCAAACACTCCTTGCAAATTAAAATCTGATCCAGCTTGAATTCCAATCAAGGTATTTCTTCATGGTAAATAATCTACTAACAAGACAGTGTTTAATTTTGTAGGAAAAAAAATATTAAGGGGGGAGGTGGTGAAAGAAGGAGGAGAAATAGCTCAGAGTTAGCCAGGGAGTACGGAATCTTTCCCTCTAAATGAACAATTTGAATAATTGTGTGTGTTGATTGCATAACAATTTATACAACTGGACCTTCTTGCTTAGATTGTCAGAAGACTGGACTTCCCTGCTGTGTGTGCAATTTGCATATCTACCTTTTTTGCACGGTGAAGTAACTAACAGCCAACATTTCAGCAGTCATTTGCCTAACAATTGGATGTGTTAATTTGCAGCTAAGAAAAGCGTAAAATGAAGGTCAGAGACAATTGAAAACTCAGTCTCTGCTTTCTCTTACTCAGCTGATCGTTGCACAAAGATCAACATTGCTTAATCTGGTGTGCGTACTTTCTGCTCAATAAGTGCTTTCATTCATCATTCACAACTTGCTTTATTATGAAAGCTGAACTATATCTTTAACACAAACCACACTTCCTTTGTCCTGAATGAAAGATCTGCCTGGGCACACTGGAGAACAGGCTCGTTGTTGATGCTATGTTATCACATGCACTGAAGCCAATACCTTACACCTTCAAGGCCACAGCGAAAGCTATCTACGTAGAACAAATTTCCTATGTAGAACAAACTACCCAAGTAGAACATTTGTAATCAAATGATGGAAGTCAAGGAGCTCTTCCTCCACCGGTGGCACCAAGTTTAACAACCCATTTGTCACACAAATAATTCTGTGTCTTTCTGTCATGAAGCTGCCGATGCATATTAGGGCCTACACTCCCTGCGGGCACGGCCTTCCCGCCTGGATACCATCTGCATACCTTATTAGAAACTCATTAACTGGCACTGGTGTAACTTCAGCTTTGCACTTGCATGCCTATCTAACACCTTTTTGTTAGTTTCTGTGTCGCTTTACTTGCCTTCAGTTCACTGTCCTTTTGACTGCTTTTCCATCCTTAGTTCGTATTTGGAAAGGGTATTGTGTTCTGTGTTCAGATACTCGCTAATTCTCTAAGGGAAAAAGTCAGAAATAACAACAAAATATGTATGTTACAAGATACCGCTTCATTTCCCTGTTAACTATTACAGGTACGGAAAGGCAACAACATGAGGCTGTCAGAAAGCAGGATAAAACAGGAGAATAAGGAGGTTGAGAGGGAAGACACAACAAAGTAAAAAAGTTGAAAGACAAGGAGGAACCTACTTACATTTGTCATGGCAAGCACCTTTAGCAAGTCTGAATGCTGCCTAATAAAGTTAGAAGTTGTTCAAGAAATGCCTGTACTGTCCATATGTAGAGCATGGATTTCATCTCACTATTTCATAAGCCACTTCTGACAAGTGAGATAAGATATGTCAACACTCTTTGCTTGTAGAGTTTTTCACTCTTTTAGCACAACACATACATTTCATATCTTAGCAAAATCTCTTCTTCCTACTCCTCTGCAAACATAGATACATTTTTATGAAGATTATCTGGAAGTGGTAATGAAACACAGGACTGCATCATGAGAGAGAAGAATGACTGCAGAGTCATGCTTTGAGGGTCCATTCTCACTGTGAAGTCAAATGAGCCTGTGCTGGCTCATGAACCAAACAAATGCACTGACGGATCTGCTGCTTTGCAAGCCAGGGCTGCCTGGTTACAGGATGCCAGTGCATCCAAATAATCCTCTTGCACAGTATCGTAGCATGAGTGCAAAGTGACCTCCTGAGAAAAGAAGTCACACGTGTAGTGCCATACTGAATAACAACCATGTGCTCTGCTTATCTCCTCCTTTTGTCTACCACTGAGAAACCATTAACACACTCAGAGCTCTCAGAGGGAGAACAACAGCAAAAGGGTATATGGATTTCAGGTGACCTCCTGGACTCTCTGAGCCAATAGTTAGCAGTCACTAAAGTAAATCTACCTTGTTAGCCAAGAGCAGCTTCATAGCCACTGGCTGACCTGGCCTACATGCATCTTTCCCTTTTCTGCAGAGAAGACTTTCTATTCTTCACCTGGCTTAGGTAACAGCAATATTAGCAAGACTGTGAATGGAAGGCAGCACCGGGGCAAGCACATATGCTCATTTCCAAGCACAGAATGAGAATGAACAGTTTCTGAGAATAAAAGAAAGAACAGGAATATAATTTTAGGAAAACTTAAAACATTCTGTAAAAGAAAGTAAAGGGAAGAGAAATGAGTACGGAAAATTCGAAAACATCTCTAGCTAATTGTAGCAACCTACAAACCAATAATCAAATATGCATGTTCACAGGATGAAGTGGTTATCAATTTGCCAAATTTTGCAACTGATTACCAAAAAATGTTTTTGTAAAGTTTTAGCAATACATATAAATCTTAGGCATTTGAGCACCTCCTTAGAGGTATCTTGGATAACATTAAGCCATAAACAAAGCCCTGATTTCTGGTTATCTTCCTTACCAAGTCTGAGGGTTTCACAGAATGTGGGTTTTCCTTAATTATTCAGCATTAAAAAAACCCTCAGGAACTTCCCCTTTAAAGGGTGACTGACTTCTGATCTGCTATAATTTTAATAGACTTCTATTAATAAAATTTCAGCATTTTCAGATATCATAGAATCATAGAATCACAGAATGTTAGGGGTTGGAAGGAGTCTCTGTGGGTCATCTAGTCCAACCCCCCTGCCAAAGTAGGGTCACACAGAGCAGGCTGCACAGGACCGCTTCTAGACAGGTCTTGAATATCTCCAGAGAGGGAGAATCCACCACCTCCCTGGGCAGCCTGTTCCAGTGCTCCGTCACCCTCAGAGGGAAGAAGTTCTTTCTCATGTTCAGACGGAGCTTCCTGTGCTTCAGTTTGTGCCCATTGCCCCTTGTCCTGTCACTGGGCACCCCTGAAAAGAGTTTGGCCCCATCCTCCTGACACCCACCCTTCAGATATTTGTAAGCATTTATAAGGTCCCCTTGCAGCCTTCTCTTCTTCAGGCTGAACAA
>Ga0065711_1033471_pt1 | contig 25445 bp, 14 predicted proteins | sample Hoacrofraction12_FD_59098 | JGI IMG/M metagenome (GOLD analysis project Ga0065711, IMG submission 59098) | Hoatzin crop microbial communities from Cojedes, Venezuela - Epithelial fraction 12 v2 (version 2) | ecosystem: Host-associated > Birds > Digestive system > Esophagus > Crop | place...
AGGGAAGGGAAGGGAAGGGAAGGGAAGGGAAGGGAAGGGAAGGGAAGGGAAAAAAGAAAGATCTAGGGGATGTTTTCCCTACTTTGACTGACAGGTTCCAAAAGGTTTGATGCCTAATAGTTATTGTGACTGGAAATGCATCTCCCTAGTGGACAGCATGATCAGCTACATAAAAGCAAACTCAGATTTGGCAACATTAACACACTGGACTCATTCAGACTTTCTATATTGCCTGTAGCAACTGCAAGTAGCAATTAGTAATTGTTCAAAATCCTCACTCACATGGGCACGCTGATCACCACACATGTGAAATCACAAGTATGTTTTCACATGTGTATGAGGGCTTAGCTCTGCCTGTACATTCAGCATACAGAAGAGATTTCCTGAAATAGTGTAGTACCTTCTTCACTAAACTAAGACTGTCAGACCCTATTAATAAAAATTAATTGTGCAGCTCCCTCATTCCCGCAGGAGAGCTTCCAAGTACTCCATCAGAACCTGAAGTGGAAGCTGGGGTCAGAGAGGATCAGGAAGCGGGATGACGCCACAGCAAAGGCTCCAAGATTTTGTTATGGTTGTCTATTTATTTTGTTGGCAAAGCCGATTGTTCCTGACCTGTGTTCTATTTCTCAACAGTGCCCACCAATCCTCCCCCCACTCCCTCACCTAGATTCATGTCTCTCCTTTTTTTTTTCTCCTCTCCCAGTCTCCCTCGTGCCAGAGACCTGTGCAATATCATTTTCTGCATAATGAAATCTAGAGTGACATTAATGTAAGTATAATTTTGTTGTGGGGAATGGGCTTAGCTGATCATTTCTACCTGCTGTGTTTTGATGACAGACATTGGGATGTCACCATCTGTGTAATGAAATTTCACCTCTGTAATGGTTCAGATTATCAAACATTCTTCCAAGCTGTCTTGCAGAAATTTATTTATTTATTTACTTAATAAAGGTGGCAAAGTTGCTCATCTCTGGGAAGCAGAATGAGGGTGGGAAGGGGGAAGAGGTAGGTGGGGGGTGGAGGTAGGTGCTGAATGACAACCATGATCAGAAAAGGTAATAATAAAACCAGAAATCATCATGCCAGGGAAAAAAAGCAGATTGTGCCACCTTTGTGTTCATCACTGTGTCCACATTCTGTTATTCCCGCATCTCCTCTAACAAGAAAGAATAAGATGTCAGAGCTATATACCAAGCAGAATATCAGCATGTTAAAGCAGCAAGTGAGGATGCTGGTAATTTTGTGGGTATAGTATGTCTTTGCTTCATTCACATTCCACTTACCCTGGTATCAGTAGGAGCTACATAACATGATAGACTCAAATCTGCCTAAAATGGACATTTTCTTTCTTCTAAATGTCTGATGTCATGATCGGTAAGCTAAGTGACTCACATTAAGGGGAATCAGAGACATAAAGACGACGTTTTCAGGTCATGGTAAAAAGCATTTTTACATCTCTTACTGTTTGGAGGTCAGGATCTATTTCTGAAGATCAGTTGATCCTTTTTGGTTTTTCTGTGCTGTCACTTCTATATCTCTCCTTCAGAGGCCGTAAATTGTAGAGCCTTCCTTTCCCCCCCCAACACCCATGAGAAAAATGTCTGGATTCAGACTTCTCTCTACACCAGAACAAATAGTACTGTCTTTCGCTATGGGAAACTCATTCTATTTAGCAATGATTATCTCTTTTTTACTTCTCCCTCACTTCTAAAGGCCTGCCACATCTGCACGGTGGGAAATCCCTAGGTTTGCAGAGACGACAAATAGAAAGCCAGCCTGTCACAGCTAGAATAGATGCTTGCTCTCTTTTTAATATTTGTCTATATTTATCTAAAACTTCCAGGTGTCTCACAGTCCCAGATGACCAGATGCTTTTAAACACATGTAGTACCTTCGATTTTTATGCCAAACTCCAGAACTCCCACAAAATAGGTACATTGTAGCAGCCTAGCAAATACTTTAGAGAAACTCCTGAAATACTATACATATGAACTACTGCATTGTAATCCAACAAAACTGAAATGCCTTGGGAACGCTGGATGGATCAGCTGTGCAGACACTTCCCAGAAAGTAATACGCTTACTATATATGCACATACACATGTTGGTTTTCGCTTGGAAAACCATGGATATTCCTGTTTGTAAGAGATCATGCCGAGAGACGCTAACCAAATGAACAGTCCCTCTTCTAATAGGTCACATCAAAATATCTGTCATGTGTGCCTGTGGAAGTAAAGAAACAAGGTTCCAAAACCTTGTATCTAGCCCCAGTGGACTGTGAGAGCTCATCAATTTTCAGAGATAAGGTTGGAGTACAAGGAACTGGAGAGTTACTAAAAAAAAGCTATTGCCATATCTTCAGGTTGGATGGAAAATTCCTTCTCCAGGTTTCCTTATTCTGTGCCTTTTCCTGGTGTCCACCAGAAGATGCTCTGTGGTGATGTTCAAAGTTTTATGTTTATCTAGTTCTTCAATTTCTGAAACCCCAGTGACCAGATGGGTTATGACCTTCAGAACCCTGTATCTGGAAAGTCAAGGCATAGACTGACCTCATTTCGCTTGTTACATTTTCTCTCACTTCCACCAGTATGGGACTTTTTTACAGAGAAATGAGAACTCCTCATGGCTCCTGCCTTGCTGTAGGGGTTAAATAGGTCTGCATAATTTTGTTTTCCTAGAAAAAAGATTTTAAAAAATAAAATATTTTTGTTCATTTTAACTGTAAAACATTTCTTCTGTCATGAAATTGTTAATATTTTATCCCAACCTTATGCAGAGCTGAAGTAATGAAAAAAATGCATGAAGGTTTTTTTTCCTCGCAGCAAATCTGGGCTTAAGAAGAATAATTACTCTGTTCAAAACAAAAAGTTTACTAAATTGAATAATTCTTCCCCAGATATTTTTTTCCTTCTCGTGATTATTTTTTAACTAGTCTAGATAATGATATTATTAGCTAATTAGTGATAAATGTCAGTAATTTTGTTTTACCAAGACCATTTGAAATCAGGCATGTTTATGCAAAATGCAAATTGACTGAAACCTAAGGAGGTATGATATTCACTTCCGCCCCAGCCATTGCAGCATGCAGACTCAGCTTCCATAGGCCGAGATGGGACTGGTGCTGAGGGGGGTCCCTTGGGAGAAGTGAATTTTCCCCTGCTTAGGACTAGATTATGGTAGTTCTTGGTGTATGGAGGATAACTTTAGAAGAAATTTCATCTCAGTTCCTCTAGCCAAGGATAATTTAGAGCAAGGAGTTTGAGCACTGAGTCAGACACTGTTAGTCTTAGATGCTTCAAATGGAAAAGGAAATGAGGTTGTGGGTCCTCTTCTCATTTGCCACTGGGGCTGGCAAGGTATGGCAGAAGGGTGAGCTTAAAGTAATGGCAGATATCACATGGTAGTTCCTCCCATGAAAGGCTCTGTGTGTGTGTCCACCCAACAGCAAATCAACCAAACAACCATTACAAGTGCCTACTATCTCAGTCATATTTGTCCAGGAATTTTAACTTAGCTTCTTCAACCTGCTTTCAGTCCCCCAAATACTCTCATATTTTCCAACCCAAACTGAGACCTCAGTGTGAGATTGCTGTTTCAGGATGTTTTTTTCCTTTTTTGAGAGGGAAACAATTATTGAATCTCTTGCTTCTTCCTATGGACGTAAGGCAGCAGACATGTGATTTGGTAGTTCTCAAAGTCTTTGCCTCAAGAAGTGCCTGCCAAACTCTTTTCCCAGCAAAGCAAAAGGTTGTTTTTCCTTGAATAAGTTTTTTAGCTTTGTGTCTTATGTGATTATGAAATGAAAACATAAGTGGAAAAATACCGTCTCCTCCGGCACCAGTGTACAGCAGGTACACTGAACACAGCAGGGATTTTTAGGTCAGAGGCCTGTGGTGCATAGTCTGCTCTTTGACAACGGCACCATCCATGAAGACAACACAATAACCATTCTGATCTTAAAGATCTTTTCCAACCTGAAAGATTCTATGTTTTTGTGATTCTGTGATTCAGCTCATCTCAGGGGACCTCAGCAATTCCTTCCCTGCTGCAAGCTCAGATGCATTCTTTCAGTAAGCACCATCAGGAGAAATCCATCATTCAGAATACTCAAGTAGCTATTTACAACAGTTTTCTACTCTCTGACTTCTCAGGTTCTTGTTTTTGTTATTCCTTTTACATTAGCAGGAAATCTGTGCATATGCCAGCTTGAAAGACTGAGAAGAGACCTATCACGGATGGCTTGAGAGAGGCATATGCAACTTGAGAGCAACTGTCTCCCACCTTCAGCCCAAAGGGAGAAAACAGGGAATATATTAAACATCAGCAACATTTAACTAAAGGGTTATGCATTTCTAATCAGAGTAGCCTGTAACAAATTGGAGAGTGCGTCCATCTGTGTATAATGCCTATATTATTTTGGTGCATAACTAGATTATAATAAAGTAAAATATTTATAGGAAATAAATGAAGGGATATTTCCTGAGCAGCAATTTTTAAAGCTGTCACTAGCCCTTGTAAATGCTTAGCGCTTCCTTCCAGAAATAAATTGAACTGTATTAACCATGTATATCTTTGAGTCATCAGCTTCCAAATCACAGATTTTCCAGAAGCTGAGAGAATAAACCAGGTGAATAACCAGTGCATATTTGCCTGGTTGCTTTTTTTTTTTTTTCCTGACGCATTTGTCTTTGACCTCTGTCATCAACAGAATATTAGGCTAGATAGACCTTTGATCTGACCCTGCAAGGCAGATCTTATCATTCTGAATTATCAACACTGATTTACAGTGCTCTTGCTTTTATTATTTTATTGTAAGTGTTGTCCCCAGGCACTATGCAAAAATACAGCCATAGTTCTAGTGAATTTATACTCTCTGTGGAAGCGTCAAGAAAACAGACAACCGGAGTTAACATATTCATCCCTTTGGTCATTTAATTGCTGTTGATAAAACACAGAGGCCCGGCTACTACCATGCAAGTGAGCTATAGTTTTGTTTGCTACCCGAGGTTTGTGGAGAGAAGTGAAGGTGCAACAGGACTGATGCAGAGTGACATTGCTGAGGTTTCTGTACAAGGCTCATATTCACCCTGGCTAGCTTTAGGTGCTTACCCAAGTCACACAATTTAGGAGACTACCTGCTTGACCTTCCTCTATAGACAGATGGAGACAGGTTAGGAATTAACATGTTTTTCAGGCATAGTGGGATGCACTTCTGACAAATTCTAAAGCAATTTAGGAAGACTGTACTCCTGATTTGGATGCCTCAGTTATTACTTGGTGAGATGAATGGGGGAGTCTTTAGCAGAACAGAGGCTGCTATATGAATTTGCAGAATGGAAACAGCTAACCCAGAGATGGCACTGGAGAAAAATTACAAGAAGATAAGAATGAATCACACTTTTTACTTTCTTTGAAGGAACAAAGCTAATTTAGTCTTTAATATAAAAAAAAAGAATATGTTTTATAAAAGATCTAGATTATTTTAATTTATTCAGAGGGTTATTTTTATACCATAACTATAAAATTATTTTTTACTGATGTTTTAAAAGTTTTTTTAAAGTATAGTAATGATAATAATGAAATAAAATACAGAACACTTGTTGTGTTTTGCTTTCATGACAAATAGGCACTGACAAATCCATGCCACATTACCATCCTTGATTGCTCTGATGGAACTCATTTTCATCTCCTGTTCCTCTAATTACATGAAAATTGCATACTTTTTATGCATGACACATTTTCTGCAGCTTTAGAAAAAGGTTGTGAAGGGGAAAAAAAAACATTTATCAGTTTCTTTCCTCCACTCCTAAAGGCTATATGTCATCTACCTAGTGATCAATTCAGCTTTAAGTGCCAGTTTTCTGTGCTATTGTTATAACCAGAAAAGGATGTGTATGAAGAAACATGTTTTTAGGAGTGTTTTTTCCCCCTTATGTCTTAAGAATGGAGATTTAGTGTGATCTTGTCACTGGTCTGTTATTCTCTTTAAAGCCTTACCTTCCCTAATTTCAGATTTCAAGGCATGAATGAATGATGCAGCACCAGCCTAAGTAGAAAAGACTAACTTTGAACAATAGCACCTCTTAAGCTATTCCCCATTCCTCAAGTTTTACTGAAGATTTATTTTAATAGTTAAATGAGAGAAGTGAAAATCACCATCATTGCTGCAGAGGTATTAAAAAGTAAATGGACAGTACTAATAAATTACAAGTATAAGGATAAATTGGATGTCACATACAAGGTTTTTAGTTATTTGTTTGCATTCATGATGGAAAATGGAAGGATGGAGGAGAAATAAAAGTTGACGCCGTTAGTCTGTATTTAACTATAATGGGTTTATGCCAGGTGGGTATGTTTCCATCTTTATAGGGCAACAAGTGATCTAGGTATTTTTCTTCTGACAATGGCACTAATGGTGGTACGTGCTCAGTGTGTAAAGACCTCCATCTGGATGGCCAACACAAGCTCCGGCCACTTTTAAACTGGAGGTTTATTGACAATCCGCATAGAATTTCAGCAGTGATCAGCCCCTGAGCTTGGAAGACAAATGTGTTTCAGGATGTTGCTGTCCTTTTGGGGTTAAAGTTATTCATTATTCATGCTGAATCTTGTGAGTCAGAAATTTGTATCAGCAGGGAAAATTTATACAATTAAATTAAACAAAATGTTCAAGACCCTATCTGAAACAGAAGATAACTGAGACTTTGGATATCCAGAATATACTCAATTCAGTCATAGATTAAAGCTGAGAATCTCACTAGAATAAATGTAATAAACAGATACTGAGTGCTGGAAAGTAAATGTTGAAACTCCTGTTTTCATCTTCAGCTGATTCAGTTCTTAACCTGACTTCAGAATAAAAGTCTTTCCAGACAGACTGAAGTAAAACTGTGTGATCTGCCATGACGCCAGTGCTGGCAGACAGGGAAACACATGGATTCATCCTGACACTTTAATATGTCTATTGACTAGCCTGCAACAGTACATAGAAAAGACTCTTGTGCTGGGGGATGCCTCACTCAGGAAACCCACTGTCCTTAGTCAAGCTTCACATTCAAGAAAGTGTATGCCTTTTAAACTTTAGAAATGAAACTCAGTTCTGCAGATTTTTTGAGAGTTAAATGAAAAGGTGATCTTGATGAGAAGAGCACAGAGAAGTATGAGTTTCTTAGAGCATTCACAGTACAATAGGAAGTCAGACAACGAAGCTGGCAAGGCACGTCCTGAAGAAAGAGTGCCATGCCATGAGCTCATTCTGATTTGATCTACATGCAGTTTATTTCCAACATAAAACATTCAAAAATAAATAAATAAAGCACCAATCTGTCCCTCTTAAATATCCATGCACATTACTGCAAGACTTCTTTCCCTTTTTCCTCAGATTTGTTTATTACACCCATCATCTATTAAATTAACCCCCAATCTAGTTCTTAAAAACCTATGTAACCTTGAGTAAAGTTATCACAGATGATAAAGGCATCACAGACAACTAATCCAACTTCACTTCAGTCCCTGAAATGCTTTTATCTTTGTAATTTGTTCTGGTGCTGGGGATGAATAAAAAAGGATCTTTACTAATCACCTGAGAAAAGTTATGCATATTATGTGTGTGGAAAACTGGGGACTAAATTTTGCCTACACTTCAGAAGTGGGACTGTCTCTAGCCAGGGAGGAAATTTTCAGTGAACTTGATAGAATTATTGCGCTCATTTTACCAGACTCAAGGTTTAATTCTGTGTTTTGTAGCTTGCATGACATTTAGTTCACTGGGGCCCCTACACACTGGTAAAATATTGTCAATTAATAATAATGAATTTGTTTATTTCCTTTTTCTGAAGCTATGAAATGGAGCCTTTAAATAATTAATGTCCACTCTTTCAGAAAAGTCTTTGTTTTCTATATGTTTTTAGTAAAGACAGTAAAAGAATTAACCATAAATTAATACACTTCAGAACAAAAGTAACAATGAAGTTTATTCAGCTTTACAAAGAAAAAAAAATCATGCTTCTTATCTATATTTTCTTATTACTGAAGGTAATAAGGTATCGATACACAAATTTTCTAGGTTTATAATGACAGTTGGTCAGGTAGTGGTGCAATGTTTTCTTTGAGGAATATTTTAATGAAGATGTCCATATTGAAGTTGTTATTGGTTTTACAGTCTTTTTTGTACCAGAACATATAGATGACCCCTAGACATCAACAAAAAGTTTCACTGATCTCAGAGTTTCATGAGTTGGATATAATTTTATGCATGTTTGAAAATTCATGCCTCAAAAATGACTCATGCAATACCTTCTTCTTACTAATCTCTGGAAACAATAAATGACAAAGGTTTTTCTATGACAACAATGGGATGTGGCTTTGTGAATGAAGAATATGACAGTGAAATTCTATATTTTCAGAGAAATAGAAGCAAGGTAGTTTCTATGCCCAGCAACAATGATTTATTTGACCTCTGGTGAGTTCCATTTTATTTCTGTGACTAAGGATCCCCACCTATAAAGATGGGTTTAAAATTTGTGGTTTAGTAGACTTGCAAATGAGTAACAAATCCAGTTATTTCTGAAATGACACACAGCAATTTTTTTCTTACACTTCTCAGAAAGTTAAATAATATTTAATTTCAGGTATTAAATGTGAGGGAACAAGGCTTTTAATGCTTTGTAGCAAATGCCACTTAACCCTGCCCTGAGAATATCAATCCTGTATTGTGAACTGCTGTAATCCAGAAACATCCTTTGGGAGTGTGCTGGAGGATTTTCTAGTTCTTGCAGAAGGAGGGGTGAATAGTTTTCTTCTCGTTGACAAAAATGTGAAGCCTGATGAGCTGAATAAGGTACATATCATTTGACTGAGTTGAAAAAAAATATACAATTATTCAATTAAAGAGATTTAGCAAGAGATTCATAGGGGGTATAATTAGAAATGATGGGATGAAGTCAAGGAAACAAAAATGTGTTAACATATTACAGCATGCACCTTACTGTGAGATCTATTAGATTATGGAAATATTTATTGCTGGAACGGATAAACCTCTGGGTCTACCAAACAATGAATAATGAGGTCTATGCTGAGCCTGAACATTGAGTGTGAGCAATATGACCTGAGAGCTCTTTTATGATTCTCCATCAGTACAGTCTCTTCGGTAAGCAATGAAGTCCTGCAAAGGCCAGATATATACACTAGAATAAAAAAGAAATATCTAATTATCTTTTTACTTTTTTAAGACTTAGGGAACTGCAGATGCATAGCCAATGGACAAGAAAACTGAAATAAACTACTGAAACATAAGTTGGTACAGAAATATACTTCAGAGCAGACATTTAGTGGGTATCCCAAAACTGGATGACCGTCAGTCATAGAACTCGGCCAGAAGATCTAACATCTTCTGCACAACCCCTTAACACAAAGGAGTAAAAACTGTTTCCTCACCTCTGCCTAATACTGCAGCATTGATTTTTCATTCAATTTTCTGGAATAATTGATGAATTATTTATCAAAAAGTCAATATTTGACATTTATAAAAAGATTACTAACAGTTCCTGTGAAAAATAAAATTATATACTTTCTGCTGAGGAAATGAAACAGAAAGGTAGCTCATAAGGTGTCATTGAAGCTTATGATAGTTTTATTCTCCATCATCATCACTATAGTGTTCAAGGTAATAAAGTAGTAAAAACATTAATCAATTGACTTTTCACCGTGTTTTACAGTAGTAAGGAATTAGAGGAGCTTTAGAGAATCTTTTTAGAGATGTAAAATGTAATTTCAAGCCTGAATTTTGAACCCAAACATGCAGGGAAGACTTATCTTCAGAGTAGAGCTCAGCTTTGTTATAACATCAGATTACTTCTGAGACAGGGTCAGCATACATTATGAGCAATGGGGTGTGAGGTATAGGATGGCATACCCTGGAGAGTCGGTGGGCTATGTCTTTTTGTAGTACAGCCCTGCTTGGGCAGAACCGTTCTGTACTGTTGTTGATATACACTTTGAGTGGACAATCAATGAACAGCTTGTACAGGAAAATAATTTAAGTTGCCACCTCAACAACAGAAGACTGCCCGTTTCATGGTTTGTATTAATCTTGGCTTTCTTTGAGGGCAATAACAGGCAAAGGTATACCAAACCTTGCGAGATCATCCTTTTAGAGAAATTAAAGACTAAGGACATCTTTTCTATATCTGGGAGCATAAGTCAAACAGCCACATTAAGAATTAACCATCTAACTTAAGAGGCTGCAAATCTATTTCTCCCTCACTGGTTGGGATGCTTGAGCTTTTCTGCCATGCTGTTTTATTAACAATAAGTAGGGTGGAAGGCAGGGCTCAGTGTAGGTAAGATCTGTATTATTCATGCTGAGAATGCAGTTTCTCATGGTCAGGATGTATTTTTATTATTATTATTATTATTATTATTATTATTACTGCCTTAGTCTGTGTGTTTTCTTTAAAGCCTTGATGTGACATAAAAGTAGGATACTCCTGCAACTGAAATATTTTACCTAGTTCCAGTCATCTGGCTATTCCCAGCATCACAGCAGATAGTGCCATAGGTCTGTAATTGTTAGCAGTTTAGTTAAGAAAAATCTTTTTTATGGTTAGGAGTGCCTTTTTAGAAAAGTCTTTTAGAGAAATGGAGATGCCATTGCTTAGAAATGTAGCTCTGAGTATCATCTTGCTTGGGAAAGTCAGTGAATAATTGAAATAGTCCAGTAGCCAACCCCTACCTGTACATTAATCAAGCCTTCAACAGACTTTTAGTTATTCTCCAAAACTGTTAACTGCGTTTGCCTCACCTACAATACTGTGCTCGTACTACAGTGCATACAGTGTCATCAAATTAAAATGACTCATTATTCATTTGTCTTTGGTAATTGTAAGAACCTACCATGCTTTGTTTCAGGGCAATTTTAGACTGAGGTGGCTATATATTAAAAACCTCACAGTATCAAAAGAAAGTATTGCTCAATTTGCAGGTATATGAATGAATGAGAATTGATGTCTGAGCCCTAACTCAGCTCACAGGACCTGAAGTGAAGTCACTTGTCCTGAAGGCCCATACTTCTGAGAGACTACTTAAGGTATTATTTATTTTTTGATATATATTTTATGCTTACAGCATTGGCAGTAAATAAACACACTGAAGAAGAAAACACTACTTAACGAGTAGTAGATGAGATTGAATGTGACTGTTCCAGACCTGTAAAAGAAGCACTGGCCCATTAAATGAATGTGTAGAGCTACTTCTTAATGTGTTAGCCAAGTAATCAATTTCTGAAAATACCAAATAATTTAAAAATAGCCCCGTCTGACATGAACCAGTACTGGCATCAGACCAGGCATTTCTCAGGTACCTACTTCTTCCCTTAATCAATCAATTCTGACATTTTTCCTTTTTCCTTTTATTCCTTTCTTTCTCTCTCGATCATTTAAAGCCTTTTATAGAATTATATGGCCAGCCAATCTCTACAGTTAAAATTCTTATGCTTCTTTTAATATTCCATTAGCTTTGTAGCCTGTTAACACTTTGGAGTGGCTGTAAAGAGAGAATCAATATAGCAGATACAGCACCACTCTAGAAACTAGGACCCTGGGCGTCTGCTCATGGTGTTGGCATTGCTTTGCTCTGCAACCTTGAGCCAGCCACTTAACCTGTTTGTGTCTGAGTTTTTTCAACTGTAAGCAAATGTAACAGCATTGGCATACTGCACAAAGGTCTTGAGAAATGTAATTTGTAAACCTTAGGCAGTGCACATCCATTCATGCCTAATCGGATTTGTAATGCTCCTACAGGAGTCAAGTAAAAATCTGAGGTCAGTTTAGAAAAGATTGCTTTTAATATTTTCTACCTGCTTTGAGATCTTCAGATAAAACTGGTTTTGTCAGGACCAAGTGTTGAACACAGAGAAGAAGGAATGAAATCCTGTTCTTCTGTTATAAAGGGGCTATAACTGAAGTAGAAAAAAAACAAAATTATAAAAAGTGGTGGAAAAGATCTTATAGGATTATATTTCTTTACATGGTAGAATATGTGGTCACTGGAAGTTCCTAAGACAAGATTTTACACAACTACAGAATACAAGTAGATATGTATATACACATCATAAATATCCCTTGCTATCCTAAGTAAATAACAGCAATAAAAATTTGGAAGAGGTCTAAAGATTCATGTATCCAGGGAGTAAGCTAGTCTCTACATTACTGATCACAATGTAGGCAAGCAACCATGTGGAAAAATGTTCCATCAACCGAAAAACACCAGTTTTGAGGGATTTATTTTAGCCAGTAAAATAATTATTGTGTTATTATCATGCTCTAATCTATGCTCATATTGAAAATACAGATGAGCCCCATTAGGTTCAACCCGAACCATTTGCAAGACTATGTGCTGGAAGTGATTTCCCTGCACAGCTTTTTTAAAGGTGTGTGTATCTCACTAGAGCATCATCATCATTTTGCCTGGGACAGAACACATGGAATCAGGGTATCCATTCTATGTGTACACTTCCATAATCTTTGAGTATTTTGTCAGCAGTGGTTCAAATATATATAATCCTGGTTCAGCAGGCTTTGGAGAAAACAAGCAAGGCAAGGGGTTTTTTTGCAACAGTTCTTTTGGAATTCACCTCTCTAAGCAGAAGAATAATTCACTTTGTCCCAATGTGCTGAAAAGGTTAGAGTAAAAGGACTGTAAGATTTTACTGTAAGAAAGATCTGCAGGATTTCATTTTTTGGAAGACGAAAGATCGGAAACTGAGACCTGACAGAACTTTTCTTGAAGGCTATATCTATAAACTCACGCTATTTCAAGTCATTAAGCTCAGACTTTCCAGTTGCAAAACTGCATGGCTCTTGCTTTCCGTTGTTTCTGGACAACTTACATGAACCTTGCTTATATCTGGCAGAGAAACATAAGCATGTGAGAAGGACCAGCTAAGAAATTGAGTCTGTCTGTATAGATGCTGTATACTGAGCTGTCTGAAATCACATGAAGAGGGAGTGCTGAGCCTACACTTGGGCATAGCAGACAAAGACTTTGTAGATGTATAATGGAAGAGGGCGAGCATGGACTAGGAGATCAGTTGATTGACTAATTGTGACTCTAACAGTTCTTCAGTAGTTTATGGTCGCCAGCTGCTTCTCAGGTCAAATTAGCTACCTTTGATATGACTGATACTTAAGGCAGCAACACTTTCTCTTTTTTCTTTACTTTTTCTAGCAATTTCTTTCAATTTCTGTCTATGGCTGCCCAATACTTCAATTTCGAAGGGGGCTGAGAGTATGTGCTCTGCCTTATCCAGTATTTTTCACTTTGTTGGTTGCTAAGCAGTCCCTCGTTGCTAAGTAGGGTATGAGCACTTAATTTACTACATTCTTTTTTCTTGTACCAGATTTTAGAAATTGCAGATCCTGTTTAATCAATGTGTAAATGCATGCTTTTGATGTATTTTTCCTAAGAGCAATATTTTGATCATTCTTAATGATACTTAATGAAGTCACCACATGATTTCTGATTGTACCTAATTGAAGCATGTGACTTGCATTTCAATGCTATCATCTTACAGTTTTATGTCTATCAGATGAAACTTTACAAAGACCCAAATAAACTAGGAAAGATACTGAATTGATGCATTTCTTGGGTTGCTTGGGAAAATATATGTAATTTTTTGAACTAATTGTAGGGTAGAAGGTATCTCTTCTATTTCAAATCTATGGTAGAAGAGGCACAAGAAATTGAAATTATGAGAATGCTGGCTTATGATTTTGTAATATTGGATTACATAAAATGAACCAAAACTGTCACACTGGTTCCTTAAGAATAGATACACATACAGTGCTATCAAAACAGTTAATTACTTATAATTCTAATGCAAGTCTCCTTTTTTAATACTGACAATAAGTTGGCATCATACAGGCACAAACATCAAGGCAGATCCTGCCTTAAATCCTTTGTAAAGTAAAATAGAGATTCTGAAATATTTAAAAAGCAGTCACACAATCTGGGTAAAATCACCGCATCTATTTATCTGAAGAGATTTTGGGGATCTTCCTTTGGTTAGCTGGGTGCCTAGTTTAACAGTGGCAAGGAGGGCAAAAGAATACTGTCAATCTAATTGTGAAAATTAAACTCGTACAACCCCCACCCCCGCCACTTATAGAAACGCAAAGTCTGAAATTTATCAACAGAACAAGGTCCTGGATATATCTTCTCACAGGAGAAGAGCAGAAAAGATAGGCCAACCAAAGGACCATGATTAATGTTCCAATGCCCTTTGCCATGTTCCTGTTACATGGCAAATTGTCACTTTTAAGAAAATTCAGATGATACATGGTATTTCCTTCAACTCTTCTGATTTGTACCTGTGTCTGGGAAAGCCTGTGTAAGATTGTTTGCATTTTCTTATCTACAAATAAGCCACAAGTTTTGGATACAAGTGGGAAGAAACAGTTTGATGCCTACATCTCTATCACATCAGTGATCGAAAGATCAGTGGTAGAATTCTTTCTTCTTACCTCCATATCATCACTACATCTACATCTATTTGTTCATGTTCCTGTTGTTTGTTTTCCATTTCTTTCTTCTCTCCTGAAATCAAGAGAGTTATTTAATTAAAGAGGTGGTTTACCTGAATTAAACAAAAGTAAAAAGAATAAATGTTTAACATAAGAAAAAAAAAGAGAAGAGAAAAAAAGAGGAAAAAAAATAAATTCTAAGTGCTAATATGACAGTATCGTTTTTGCATGTTTTTAAGAGATTGTCTTTGGCAATGGAGTTTACAGGCTACCTGAGACAGACTGAAGAATAAATAAAATGTCCAAGGTAAAAAAAAACGTTTTAAGGCTTTTTAATAAAGGTGCTGTCTGCTGTATAAAAGAAAGTGGTAAAAAGAGAGCAGTTAAATATATGGATATCTTCAATCCTGTAAGTGACTTCTGACTCACAGTCCAAGTCAATGGACTTGCAGAGTTACTTATGATCCAGCTGTGTGGCAAATATCAGCACTGAATAACACCTCATTTTAAGTGCTCTGTTGGCAGAATGAGTCAGAGCTCTTAGCAGGGTTGTGAGAGGCTTGATACAAAACATGGAGAGACCTTACTTAAGAATATGGTACTCTTAAGCCATCAGGAGTTAAGAGAAGCTGCTGCCTGCTAACTTCAGAGTCAGAGCACGCTTGTGGGTCAGCTTAATGAAGTAGAAATGGGAAGCTTGTTACAAGAAATTTCAGATCTTTCAACTTGTTCAATTTCTAAAGAATTTTATTTTTTCATCAGGACATTCATCGGGACATTCATCAATGGAAGAGACAGGAGATAAATACCTCAGGCTGTGCACTAACCTAAAGATATAAAGTGGGAAGGGTGTCCTTGCCCATCTAGACCAATCTCTGCTGCCATCGGAACAGTGGCATATAACCATTGCTGTAAACTTAGAGGAATCATTTGAAAACCAGTCATGTTTTTTCTCCTACTGTTGTTATAGAAGTGGTTCTCCAGAAAAGTTTCTGGATCTCAGTTGATGAAAGTCTACTAAAGGAATAAATATAATTTAGTGATGGTCATTTACACTGATATATTTTGTATTAAATTTACCTTTAGCTCAAGTAGCTGCTTTTCTCTCCCCCTCTCTATTCTATGTTTTAATTTTGCTCGCTTCAACAAAAGAAATTCCTTCAGTCTTTTCTCAAAAATGGATACTTGTTTTCTAGCGACCATACTAGTAATACTGCAGGCTTGACCAAAGTGTAGGATTAAATGACTTTTAAATTAATCATGCGCACTCTGAATGGCAAAATTTGAAGTGACAGATGTTCAGGTTAAGCAGTGAGGAGGACAAAAGCAAGCTCTTAGTTCTATTTCTGCTTATAGAAGGTAATACTACAGGACTCAGCCGAGTTGCTTTGAATTCAAGTTGCACTTAAGAATATGACTAGTTTTTGGCGTTGCCACTGTCCTGGCCGAAGAACATTGCTCAACTCTAATGCCTATTATTCTAAAACCTAAACATCTCCATCCACCCTACTCCATATTACAGTCAAAATGAGGAAAAAAAAATTAAAGATTGGGTTCCAGCTAGTACTATCATTCCAAATATTTTTGAATCACTGCCTCATCAGCTCCTTCCTTATTTCAGATTGTCAAACTCCTAAGCAAGATATTACTCTTCCTTACAATACTAATGTTGCTTTCCAGGTATATAGAATCAGCAAAAGCCTTGGATGATGTGAATCATTTGTTCTAAGACATGCATGGGCAGAATGTGAATAGAAGACTGAAGTGTTTTTATGCTGTCCATCAGAAAATCAAATGATGTAAAAAAAATTTAAAAAAGAAAAATAAAGAATGAGAAATACAAGGAAATACTCTGTGGATCCATTAACGAAAGTTTGAAGAGTTTACTGATGGGGAAGAAGGAATTAAGAAAGAGAGCAGAAAGGCTCTCCTGCCTGATCCTGAAGTGTTTCCATCTTCTCTTTTTTTTTTTTTTTTTATTTCAGGAGTAATCTAATTTAAAAGATGGAACGCTGAGTTATCGAAGAAGAGTGAAAATCTAAAACTTCTGAATCTTTGTGACATGTTTGTGGAGTGTCCTTGGGTGGCAATGAAGGCACTCAGAGGAAGGGAAGGAAGGGTAGGGGAAAGGATGGGAGGGGCAGGGAGAGAAGAACTGTATCTCTTGCATATTTTATCAAATGAAAATGTTTTCTGTTTTGTTTTTTTCTTTTTTTTTAACAACTGAAAGATCTACAAGAAGCAAATAGAGTTCTTATGTCAAGAAGGAGGGGGAGGACTGCTGAAGATTAAGACCCTCACTCTTTCTCCTACCCCAGTCCCGGACATGTGCTACTAGGTACAAGGCAAATGTTTCAATCTTCCCATTCATTAGATTACAAACGTCTTTTAAAAACAGAAGTACAGACTGTGCCAAATATATGCTGGGGTCATAATGAAGACAAATGCCCACTTGCAGCTGAGTTCAGACTGTGGAACTCATTTTACTCTGGAACTTTTATCACTATGTAATTGAGTGACATTTAGTCAGTTTCGTTAGATGTGGATTCAGACCAAGCACTTAGAGGTGGAGGTCCAATAAATTCTCTCGTCTAAAGATGATGGTTATTGTGTTAATTGTTGTGGTATGTTTACTGTCACTGTGCCTTGCATTGTCATTATTATTGCATGATTCTGGCTTTCACATTCCCTAGAATGAATTCTCCATCATGTATTTTGTGTCTTATCCCCAATCAGCTCTAGTGTGTGAAACTCATGAAGACTTGTGCATTGTCTAAATGCAGATGGTGCTGGGGTAGAGAATACCAAAAAGAAACCCTCAGGTCTATTGGGAAATGATTATGGTAATTGAATTGGTTATACAGTTCTTATATGAGTATAATAGGGCAAGGAAGTGGCTAGTTCGCACACTACTGATTTGAAGGAAAATTGCTTAATACTCAGAACTCTTAGTCTGATATCTCTGACTCTTGAATTAAATTATCCTACTTTTCTGGTCTCAGGCTACTGTGGTATATGACACAGAAGAGATAAAATGAGCTACTTCGCATAAGGATTTACCTAATCAGATATAAGTTATAAACAACTTTATCTGAACTACTCACTTACAAAATATCCCTGTATAATCAGTGGAGAGAAATGGCCACAGCTCAGACAGAATTTCTCTGTTTGAAAGTAGGCCTCTAAAAGATGATATATGAGAATTCAGAGTGATTAGTTCCAAAGTTGTTTAGATCAAGGAGATGAGTTTCATATTTCTACACAGTAGACATATAAAGTAAGCAAAGATGAATCCCTCTCAGAGTGTCATTACTAGGTAATTTTCCAATAAACTTTTTCCTCTTCCTTGTGAGGTTATCAGCAAAAAAATAGCATCTAGATGAACTACTATAATGTCTTTTACAGAAATAAATATATGTTGAAGCTTATTAGATGCATGTAATACATGGGTGGAATCAAGAATCACTGAAAAAATCAGAGGGAAAGAGAGGTGGATGAATACACTGAGTAGGATCAGTTAACGCATTGCCTAGCTGTATCTATAATTATTTTATGGCAAGTACAAAAAACTACTTTGGTTATTGAACCAGGTATTCTAATATTTGATTCAAATAAAAATCCTCACACCAAGGGGAGGGAAACAATATTTTTAGGTTAAAATACCCAGATTAAAAAAAAAATCCACACAAAAACTCCAAACCAAAAGTATTCACAAATGCACAGCATATTGTTTAGTAAGCACTCCAGTAAAGTCTGTTTTCTGTGTAGCTGTGAAAGCCTTGCTACCTGTAAAGTTCTTCGCTCTGTCTATGCTTGTTCAAGCTTCTGTAAATATGTAGTTCACAAAGAATGTGACATTTGCTAAAAGCTAAACACAAGTATAGTCCAAGTAATCCTAATTCCCTTATTGTTTCCTATCATTATCATTAGTAAAGTGACACTTGGTATTACTCACAGGGCCTGAGCTAAGGACAATGGATAGAAGTTTGTAGAGAAAAAGATTCCTCTTACCAAGCTCCCCCATTTTATAAACTGCGTCTGAGATATTTCCCTAATTAAAGAAAAGAGGTAAGTATTTTGGTGCATTCTTTGTCTGATCTATCTCAGGCATTTCCTTAAAGATATGGTGATATGAATTATTATCTAAATTTATCTATTCCTTTTCAGTAAGTATAAGGAAAATGCAGACAGCTCTCGGTAAGATCGATAATGCATATAACTGGTCAGATAAATTTCACTCCTTAACAAAAATAAAGATTTAGCAAAGCACCTAAAGCATGTTACAATTCCACCACTCAAATAGTCATCAATAGGAATACGGACCTGTTTTAAATATACATACGCCATTCATATCAAAGTGCAGTTGCTCTAGACACTTTCCAGTATAAATGAAAGAGTGGTAGGTGTAAACATATTTTTTATAGCTCTCTTTGTTCTTGTCTTTTAAAAAAATCAATTTATTTTAATAAAATAATAAAGAAAATATTTTCCATTACAAGAGCAGGGAAATGAGTTCAATAACTTAACCTTTCCCTTCTCCCCACACAATCTTGCAATCATAAAAATGGCTAGGCAATGCACTTAAAGACCTTGCAGACTACTCAGAATATAAATAATCACATCTAGTATAAATAAACAAGCAGGTACATTGTATAAGGATTAATACCCAACTCATGAACAAGAACATACAACTGAGACAGAAATACTTGATTTTATATTATAAAACATCATTAGGAACTGTTTGATAAAATAGAAATGTGGTAGAAGCTCCTTAAAATGCATAACTTTCACTTATGATCAATTCTTTTATTGACCTACTTTATTCTTCACAAGGAGTTTGATGACAATGGAGACTGATGACATGCAATGTTAATAAAAAGTGGTTTGTCGCTTGTATCACTGTATAAGTGTAATCAAATGGTGAAATTTCTTTTGTCTTCCCTTCTATTGTTTTCATGTGGAATATTCACTTTGCAGATGCATATTTTGAGCACTGGGAATTTGTTGTTTAAAGCTCTTGCTTCTGTATACAGCCCACACTGAACTGTCAGAACTTGCTTAAGGAAAGGTGGTGACTGATAGACTCGGGGCTAAATTAGTCTACCTTTCCAACCAGGATAGGCTGGTACCTTTTCACTGCCTCCTTTACCTCTACTGCTGTTTACTGTAAGAAAGCAATTCTCTGCTCATGAGAAACATCTCTGATTTCTGTTTCAAGTTAAAGACTCAGGAAATTCTCAAACCACCCATTTGATGCATTTAAATAAGATCCTGACAGTGTATAAACACCTGGGTAACAGAGACCAATCCAGAAGGTTAACTTTCTAGTGATGCGTAATCCTGGCATTACTTTATTCCAGAGGCTTTTCTATCTTGGACCACAACAGACTTTGGAGAAGTGCGCAAGACTTTATGTATCTGATGGCTCGTGTTATCCCTCAAACATTTCCTTCAACCCTTGTCTTAATGATTTTGCTAACAAGGTTTGCAAAAAAATATATGTGTTATGTATAATCACTAGAGGCACAGCATACACAATACCAATGGAAGTTGGAATACTAGAAAGAAAATGTCGTGTGCCATTGAAAACTTGATAAGTAGAAATTGGGCAAAATATAACGGTAGGAAATCATAACTTTGTATAATATCAATGAAAAGATCTGTTATAAGGAGGAGTTTGGAAGTGCCAGGACACAAAGTCTTGGACTACACCTTTAGCAGGGAAACCGAGGTCCTGCTTTACTAGAGCAAATGAGAAAAATTCTTTGTTGGCATAAAAAGGTGAATGAAGAAGTGACTCCTTTCTGTACAGAGTGGTTAAGCTAACTTATAATGATGGCATAGAACTTCATATGTGAACCGTAAGGCTTTTCTGAAACCTGTAGAGCAGTAGAAGTTTAGGTAGAGACTTCCAAAGGCAATAGTTTGAAGGAGGAAAAACTGGGCAAAACATGTCTTAGCTGGAATAGCCAACTAGTGTGGTAACCCAAGGGAAGACTTCTTAACCCCTATCAGAGATCCCCTCTTTCCATGTTTCCATTCTCCTTCTCCAAAATGGAGAAACTAATTTTACATCCTTCACAAAGCAGTTGTAAATGCATTCATTATGTGCAATTCTAGAATTTAGTTTTACATTAACTGAGATGACAGTAACTTTTTTTTGGTTATCATTTCTCATAAATGTTTGACATTTTTGTTAGCATTTCTCACAAATGTTTGGAAAAAACAGCAAAAAAATCTCCTTAGACACTACTGTCTGCACTATGTGACATTTAAATGAAAAATTAGACATCCTCTATTTAGACATCCTCTGAAATATTTCTTACAAAATCCCAAATTGGAAAGGAAAACCTGCCTGACCTCTTCTGAATCAATAATCATGAGTCCGGATTTGGAATAATCACCTTCATACCCAGCACAGATACATTTCTTGAAGCCAATTTTATCACATTAACAGAGATAACTGAATACTAGAAAAATTAAAAGAAACCAAAACAAAATTACAAAGCAACTGGAGCAACAGCAGATATTTCCATAGACTCTGAAACTCTTTGTTACTTTTCAGTATGCAGTTTCAGTCTCTTTTGTTTCCATTTTATTTGCTTTGATTCATAAGAGTTTTTATTACACAGATATTTAAAGAAATTAAAGTTTAATGTTGTTTAGACAAGAAGTCAGGGGTCTGATCCAAATTCTATTGCAGTAAAAAGGAATCATTTCATTATTTCAAATTCTATTGGTTTAACCTTGATATTCCCATGTGTGTAGATAATTTATTATTTGTAGTTCTTTTTTTTCCAGTCTTCATTTTTTGTCATTCTTTATATATTATTGAATTCAAATCAGGCCATGTAAGCATACTATGTTACTTGACTAATCTATTGCACACACCATGACTAATCAACCAAAAACTCTGTATGATTGTAATTTTCAGTCTTTGGATCCTTCCTGAAGATAATAATATTCTCAACTAGAAAGATAACATTTTCTAATAAATTTCTTTTTTCTTCCCTAATGCTTTTTTTACAGTATTTTAGCTCATTTTAGGGTTTATTTGTAGTAGTAGTAATTTTGTAAAAATTTGCACCGAAGACATTTGTTGCCACTACAACCAATGAATTTTGATGAACCAATAATTCAGAAGTTATTACAGTTTTTCACTTTTACACATAAAAAGAAGGAATGGAAAAGTACATTTTCTGTTTTATTAAATTATTTTAATAAAAATACTTGCATTTAAATGTTATGCAGGTAGGAAATTATTTCTTCTGACAAGAAGACTGAGACATCCGTTTTGAACCCTCAGGACTGAAACACTGGCATTTTGCACAACCAAAAAACACTAAACAGATGGAGCTGCTGTAATGTGTATAAGCACCCTTTTTACAGAAATTATGCCCAGATTTTTTAAAACATTTTTGAAAGTAAATGGATTTTCAAGATACTTTAATGGTGTCCATACTTTAATTTTGTATAGGAAAAACATCACTCTGCTAATGGGCCAAAGTGATAGTTTCCTACTGAGAGACAAGATTAGCTTTTCTTTATTTTATTGTTTTGTGAAATAAAACTGGAAGAGGTAAATGTCTGAGAGCTATGGATTTTTTCACAACCTTCTTTATAATCTTAGCCAAGTCATCTCTTTATTGGGGTTTTTTAATAATTCCTCAATAATAATTATTGTACTGCATTCCCTATTTTACTGGATATACATTTCTCCTAAGTTTTCAGTGGTGATGGTGGAATATACGTCTCCTTTGATGCTGATGCACACAAAATATCACTTCTTACAGACAACATCAGAAGTTGGATCTTTAACCTGTACTTTCAGGTCTGGAGATTATCGCAGAAGAGTATCATCATGGAAAGTTCACAGACCTAAATATACCACCACTGAATGCTTCGTATCTTTTCAACAGCTTTATAAATACTTTTATTGTGCCCAACAATCCAACAAAATACCAAAGGTAAAAATGTTATGCCCATGTATCATCCACCAACTTCAGGGGAGATTTGCAGAACAGAAGACTGGAGTGAAAATTTCTGGATCCAGGACACTTCACTTACATGTGCACTCGTAATCATCCAACATTCCCTTAAAAAATTGAGGTCCTCATTGACTTCAATAAAGCAGGATCAGACTCATTATACTGTAGTAGTCACAGCAAGAATTTTATCTTCCTTTCAAAATATCAGTTTTTTCAGCACTCTACTTTTTGTTTGTTTGTTTGTAACATCTACAGATGGTAAACTTGCAACTAATAACCTACTTTATTTGAAATCTACAAACTGGGTTCAGTGCTACAAAATAATGCAATCAGAAACAAACGAGGAAAAAAAAACAATGATGGGATCCCTGCAAGAAATATTTTATCTGTATTACAGAGGGACCATTCTTTATGTCAAAGTAAAAATAATGTTTCTACTCTATATTGGCAAATAGACTGCCAGATGAATCTTCTCCACCTGACAATGGATGGTCCATGATTTGGGGGTATATGCTTGAGTGCTCTTCATCAAACTCCTGTAAAGAAACACGGATCAAGATTATCCTAAGAATTTATACCACAGCAGAAAAACCAAGTAAGATTAACAATGTGGCTGCTCCAAGCTGTTTAGAAAAAAAAAAATTAAAAAACCCAACTGTTCTGTGTAGACATTACAGATGTGCGTGACATGGATCTAGTCATAGCAACGTGGATAAGCAGGCAAATATGTTGAATATGTCCAGTTCAGGAAGAAAAATCTGGACTGCTACCCAGACTAGTAGAACCACCGAAGCAGGTTTTCTAGTCTTTCTGAATGGCTTTGTCTACTCTGAAGCTGGATTAGCATCAGAAAACCCAATATTTTTTCAGGATCTGACTCTCTTTCTCTTTAGGAAAGGTTACTGAAGTTCCAGACTACCTTGCATGACACTCAGTGATTTTCTGTCTTGCTCTTCTCTGGGAATTGAGTTTAATCTCGCCTAATCTACAAAATGAGGGACTGTAACATTAGTCACAGCATCAGTAGAGGTGTAACCATGCCATTAATTACAGTAGTAAGAGATGTTCTTTCCAGAAATTAAATTCCTCAAAAGAGTAATCTCAATTTATAATGTAATTATTATTTTGGCATGTACTGTCCACACACACACACGCCCATATATATTTACATTCATGCAAGCACATGTATGAATATGTTCACACACACACACAAATATGAGGGCATTTGGCAGTCAGCAGCAGGCTCTGAGCTCCAGACAGAACTGGGATCAACACTTGCTATTCAAGCTAGAAGACAGAAATAACAAGATAATTATCCTGCGATTACACAGCACTTATCTAGCACTGCCCTTACAGCATTAGACCGACAGTTACAATGTAGTTACTCAAAAATATATGTAGCAAACTATGTGCTTAAAATAAAGCCAGACTCTTTATTCTGGCCTTTGTTTTTTAAATTTAGTAATTTAACATGTCATTCCCTTTATTAGCTCTTTGTTCTGCTGACTTACGAGAGAAACAGAAATTGGTGCAACAAATTTGCTCTTTTAACAGGTTTATTATTGCATTATTCCTTTATGGGGTCTTCTACGTAATTGCACAAAATGATGTTATAAATCCCCACGGGAAATACTTGTTTCTCTGTGGCCTGATGTCCGATGTCTAGAGGACACGAGCAGTGCATTTCCCCGTTCACTATCAGCATGCCTACATGTTCCTTTCAGTGTATTAGAGGGCAAAGCAAACTGGGGACAAGGACTAAATGATCCAAACGGATAGAGGAAAAGAGAGAGAGGAAGAGAGAGAGGATTTGAAAAGAAGCCAACAAGCACTTACAGCAAAACTAACTACCAGCAAAACATTGCCTTCACAACAAAGGTTGAATCAAAACCCTATTCCCCCAGCATATGAATTAGAAGAACAATTGTGTGATTATGATTAAAAAAAAGAGCATTACATTTTATGTTCAGCTATAATTGGTATTTATGACAATTTATGTAAACAGTAATGAAGCCTATGTGATTTTTGTGGGGAAATTGCATTATGACACCAATGATCGTTACTGTTAATTTTCCTGAAGATGATGGCAATCAGCAGGCATAGTTTCATTGTAAATAGGTTAATTTAAAATTCAAACGCTGCTGGTGTTTCAAAATGAGTTCACATTTGATTTCCGAAAGCTTTGGCCCTGACTGTCAGGATGTCAGGGAAAAAATGCTTCACAATAGAAAGAAAGCAAGAGCAAATGCAAAAGAGAAAGAAACACTGAATGAGCTTTCTTCTAGGAACGCATTTCCCCATGCTAATTCAACAGTGCTGTTAGGTGTGCTGTGATCTACTGTGTTTCTACCAATCACTTATGCACGCTCATAGTGAAAAGGAGTTTCATGATGCCTACAAATCACAGGCTAACCTAGCAGTTTATCCAGTTTAACCTTGACGGCTTTCCAAAGGGTCATCATAAATGGATTCTGATCAATGGAAGTGTTTTGGTTTCGGCTGCCGCCAGCAAAAAAAACGCCACGCGGCCGCCCCTCCCCCCGCCAGCGTGCGGAGGAGAATGAAAAGAAAGAGGCGGAAACTGGTGGATCGGGATAAGGGCAGTTTAACAGAACAGCAAACAGAGGGAAAACAGGAACAACAACAATACAAATAAGGAGAAAACACAACAACAAACCGTACGACCCAGACAGCCGCTCTCCCGAAACAGGACAGGCGCTGTGCCCCTCCAAGCCGCGAGTCCCTTTCCGCTGCGCCGCCCCCCCCCACCGGAACCCAGTGTGATGTCACATGGTATGGAATACCAGGCTCTGTTTGGCCAGGTGGGGTCAGCCCCCACCCCCCGGCTGTGCCCCTTCCTGGAGTCCGGTGAAAATTAACCCTGTCCTGGCCAAACCCAGGACATTATCCACCCCTTATTCCATACCATCTACGTC
>Ga0065711_1033473_pt1 | contig 25445 bp, 22 predicted proteins | sample Hoacrofraction12_FD_59098 | JGI IMG/M metagenome (GOLD analysis project Ga0065711, IMG submission 59098) | Hoatzin crop microbial communities from Cojedes, Venezuela - Epithelial fraction 12 v2 (version 2) | ecosystem: Host-associated > Birds > Digestive system > Esophagus > Crop | place...
GACGCCTTGGTGGGGAAAAAAGCAAAAGATGTTCATGATTTTTTAAAATATTTTTGTATGACTGCATGGTGGCTTAGAGCTGTAGTGCTTTTTGAGTGTTAGTCGGTAACTGGTGAATTGTGTTGAGCTGAAGCGTGTGGAGATTTTTCTCCAAGGCACGGAGTGAACTTGGTGTTGAGGAGATCCTCCCTCGGGACTCACGCAGTTGATTTGCCGCGTCCTCTGGAGAGGAAAACAGCCTCTGCTGCTCTTTACAAACAACCTGCAGTGCTGCCAAGCCTCCGTCCTCCCCCTTCCAGCAGCATTTAAAATACAGTTTGTGGATTTCCCAATATTTGTAACCTCGTCAGTCAGGGCTTATCTCCCTGATAAATAAAAGGACACAAAGCACACACAGCCTTATCGGAGAGCTAACAGAGCGCCCGCCGTGCCTCGCCGAAGGCGAAGACAGGGGAAGCGTTCTGTCAACAATTTAAACAGTGCCATTAAAATACGCATCGATTCCTCCTTCCCTTGCACTGGTTTCACATCGGTTTGCTGCCGAAGCCGTTTTACACCCGGCTTAGCCAAGATGATGGTGTTGGTTCTTAAAGAATTAAATTTTCCTCTTTTAGCTTGGTCTGCCTGGCATCTGGCCGAACCTGAGGTGCCGCCCAGCCGCTCTTTTCCGCCACTCAAGGCGCAGACTCTCTGCTTGATGGCTTTCACTCTGAGCTCCTGTGCCCTGAGAGCCAAATATGGCTCTCCCTTGCCTGATGCGGGGCACTCCGGTGTCCCCACTGTGTATTTTAATACAATTTTTACTTCATTATGGCACAATTCCATTAAAACAACAGCAGACTGAAGGATGCCTTAAATGCCTGGCTGTCCTTGGTCTGCCCTAGGTCAGATGTCAGCGTTGCCAAACAGGGCAGGGGCTGGGACTTAAATACAACTTAAAGCAACTCTTTTTTTCCCCTTTTTTTGTCATATTGGTCATTTTCCTATATGCTGCCACACTCTCCGAGTCCTCTACCCTCTGTTTCCCCAGTAGAAATACGCAACAAGGGAGAGCACGGTTGTTTGCGCTGCCAGCGAGTGATTTTAGACAGTAGCAGGGTTTGACTGGGGTCGCAGTTCAGAGACGTACAGTGCAACCGTCTTGCGTCTTCCCTTCTCCAGAGTGAATGGCTGTTTAATCGCCATCCCCTGGGAAAAGAAAAAAAAAAGTCAGGACATGCTTGTCCCCTGAGATGGGCTTTTTTAATTGCTCTAGCTCGACACTCCAACTTAGTGTCCTCATGGCCACTGATTGATTTCAATTAACATTCCCATGCTCCAGGCGCTATAAATAACCCTTGTCTGGCCGGCTGCTTCTCCGCTGCCAGCTCAACCTTTCTCCTTTAACTGCTGCTGCTGCTCATCTTGTTTCTTGGCTTGGCCTCAGGCTCAGTCTATAATTCTTTCCAAACTTCCCTGTATAAAATAATCATGTACATGAAGTAAAACAGGAGTCTCATATACACACTTAATAACTCTTGTGTACTGTATGAGTGGGAATTCCACTTTATAACCCCCAGAGCTTTCAAATGGTTCTCATTTTCGGCAGCATTCCTCCTGCGAGATCTAAAACTTCCCTTTTTATCCCAAGCCATTTCTTTCCCCTGCAGCCTTCTTTCTCCTCTCGGTTTCAGGGGACAGACAGCTTCATCTTTTCCTTGGGCCGCGGTTTTGGCTGCGGGGCGGCTGGCAGCTGATAGCACTGCTCCTGAGCTCTTAAGCCAAGTGTCAGGGTTCTCTTCCCAGCGCCACATTTTCCGAATTAAAGCTTCAGCTCGCTTGCAATTCAGAGCAAAAGGCTCCGAGTCAAGATTTAGACTGAACTGATAAGATAAGCTGACGGGTCCTAGAGCTAATATTCTACATGTGTTCGCCCGTCTGCCTACCTGTTATCTCTTTCCCAGCGAAAAAGAGAGAACTGAGCATATCGCGTGTATTTAGACACATACAGTATGTGACAGCGAGATAGCATCTGTGTGTAGATGGATGCAGGAGCAAGACTGATAGGCCGACAGTAAGAGGTCGCAATCCACGGATTTGTAAGGCCAGGAGGGACGGTTACATCCAAGGCGCGCAGAACTGGAGGGCTGGCGTTGTTATTTTGATGGCGTTTTGAAAGCCAAGGGGAAATAGACACCTCTCTGATAAAATACACATGTATTTCTCTATTTTTCTGCCATCTGGGGATATGGTTGAAGTTTCCCAATCTGGAATATTAAAAAAAAAAAAAGTCCATGATTTGTCTCTATTGTGTCTGGCTTTTTTTCTTGTTTTCCGCATGGCAACCCTTCTGATGGAAGATCGCAAAACGCCCTGATCCAACAGCATTCAAATTAGGAAATTTGTATTGATCTGGGCTTAGTCCACAAGTACAGAAGAACTAAAGGTGGTGATAAGCGTTGCCTCTGGAAACCAGGAACCTCTTGCTTCAAAAATTCCCGTTGCCCTTTAGCAGGGAGCGAGCTGGAGACTGCGATAGGAGGCAAGGCGGGAGCTCCTCCGCGTCGCTCGACACGGCTGGCAGAGCTGGGCGCGCAGAACCGCGTGCAGGCAGCGAGCCCCGGGAGAGCGGAGAAGGCTGGCGTGCGCGAGGAGCTTGCGGTCAGCTCTCTGCCGGCGCTGCGTCGTGCCGCCTGCCCCGGCTCGCCGTGGGCACCCTGCCATGCTGGCGAGCACCCTTTGCCACACCGGTTGGTGGGACTTTAAGCTCCACTCGTGCCACGATCCCAGCTGCGTGCGGAGCCCATGTGCTCCGTGCATGTCTTGCAGTCGCTGGTTACCCACGCTAATTGAAACATCGTTTTCAACGGTACATTCTTTGGCTTTTTTGGGGTTTTTTTTTTCTCCCTGCTTTCCACATTTGGAGCCTGGCCTCTGTCCCTGTCGCTTCTCTGGCTGTATCTGCTGAGCTCTGCGTCCGTGCTGGATCTCCATGCTGGTCAGTGCTTGGCTAAAGGAAAGGATCATAGAATTGTAGAAACGTTGGGTGGCTGGATCCCCTCCTCCAGCATCGCACTACCTGCCCTCAATGGGGCGAGCCCGAAACTGGAGGCTCTGGTCCAGACAGGGTCTTGCTGGTGCCCTGTAGAGGTGGATACTAATTTTCTTCGATCTGCTGGCCCTGCTTTTTTGAATAAATGCTTTGTACGTGATGAGAGCGTGCTGCCGGCTCGTGTCCAGCCTGATGTCCGCTGCAACCCGTGCTCACCAGGGCCACCACTCGCGTTGTACCAATGCGTGGGCTGGTTCCGGGGCGCTGAGCTTTGCCTCCCACAGTGAGATACACTGAACCCATGAACCACATCTCCGTGCTAGCAGCTAAGTTTTCCCCTTGGTGCTAGCACTGAGGTGTGGTTCGTGGGTAGACCTGCCTGGTTTGCCTGGGTTGGGGATGCGGTGCTGGCAGCAAAGCGGAGAGCAGGACGCTGCCCTGCGTTCCATGTTAACATTCATTTTTCTACCCGTTCTTTGACAAAGCCAGAGTTCAGTGCCAATACATTCAGCTTCTGTTTTGTAACTGGTGGTGGGCAGCACCAAACAAAAAATTAAAACCCTATATAAAATGATTAGGTATATTGACAATTAAAAAAAACTTGAGCAGTGGTTAATTTGCAATAAAAGTTAAAAACATCCAAAGAGAAGTGAATTTGCTTTTGTGTCTGGAGCAGTGGTAAAAATGTTAACATTTTAATGCCATTTAGTGCTACTTTAATGTTTTTCAAGAAAAAAAAACAAAGTAGGAGTCTCTTCAAATAGAAATTGTATTTCTGAAAGTGTTGAAATTTGCCAATTTGATGGTTTGGGATTTAGCAGCAAATAAAAATATAAACCCCAAAGTCAGCAGTATGAATGTGCATTTGTTATATGTTGTAGTCCTGAAAGACTTTTCTTTTTCCACAAAAAAAAGTGCAAAAAAACCCCTACGTATAGGTCTAATCATATGATCTCCCAAAGCTATTAGTGGATATGCTTATAGATAAACAAGAAACAAAACATCCTGAGACCAGCGGGAGAAATAAATACATTTTCTGGAAGGGAGAGTGAGTGTGAGAGTGAGGGGAGTAACGGGGCAGATGTGTGCGAGTCTGAAAACTGTTTTTTGCATTACAGGATGTCGTTTATTTAGTTTGAAAAAACATGTTTTTACAGCGTTATTCTGTGCCGTTCAGAGTTCTCATGCGCTGGAAGCCAGCTCTGACTTCGGTGTCAACGGGCACTTGGGGACTCTGAGCACTGAGTTATTTGACTGTCAAATGCTGTTACTAAGTCACTGGAAATCGCTTTTTTTTTTTTTTAACAAAATTAATTTGTTTTACTCCAAGATGCCTAGAGCAATCATTTATATTATAAAGCTGCAAGTGGCAGGAGGACGTCTAAAAATAGCACATTCCAGAAACGCAGATACAGATACTGGAAGAGACATTTTCACTTATTCACATTCTGCATCAGTGTTTAACCTGAAAACCCCAAAGAGGTGAAATAAAGCCACGTGATGTATGGCCGTACATCCTGTAATGTTATCATTTGTGTCTAATTAATCAGTCGCAAAAAGTTACTGGGCCAGAGCCTGCCGAGTTCTGTGTGTTGTCATGCTGGGCCAAATCTGACTGGAGTCAGGCAGATTGCTATTAAATAGGGGTGTCAGCATTGATCTGTGAAAACACACAAGCTGCTCGCATGCTGGTTTGGGGGATAAATCGGCTGGGTCTGCAGAAACTTCCGTGCTGTGGGCGTCTCTGGGTCCGAGCGATCGCTCTGGGCTCCCTCTGTACGCGCGGGTGAAAGCGGGTGTGCTCAGGGTGCCGCGATGCTGCAGCCTGCTGCAGGTGTCTGACCCAGATCAGGTGGGCTGTTCTTCTCTGGCACTTTTTCTTTCTGATTACAAAGAGAAAAGCATCGCTCTGTGCTGTTGGCATCTCCTAGGGGAGGAACACCCCACCGTGGTTGCCCACAGCAGGCCTATGGTGGGCTTTTTTTGGAAGGTTTGTCATCCTGGCATTTCTGCTGGAATTTGGAGGTGAGATGGGCTCTGACCTTAAACTGAAACTTAGCCCAGACTTCTGGTTTTGCCCGGCCTGAGGGTTTGTCCCCAGTTCACTGGGGTCTCTTCCCAAACTCTTGGGAAACATGGCCCAGCCAGGTCGCAAGGAGGTGTGGAGATGTGTCTGAAGCCCAACCCACCTGCCCTGGTTTTCCTTACATGAATGACTTCTGCTACAAAATTTACACAAATCTAGTTAGATAATTGATCCGCCTCTGCCACCTGGAAATCTCATTCAGAAGGAAAAGAATTTGACCTTTTGTGTCTTGTTCTGGTCTTCCAGCGCCCCGAGTCCTTTTTGGCCAAGCTTCGTTATGGCCATAGAAAGCAGCATCCAGAGGCTGGCTGGACGTTGCTCCCTTCATGCCACGCTTCATTTGTAAGCCTGGATTATGATTTTGTCCCAGAAGGCCTGCCCTACCCTAAAATACTGGCAGTCTAGATGAGAGGAAAATCAGATTAACTGTTCTGTATAACCAGAGAGCTGAGACCTGGTGCGAGGAGCGGCTTCCGCTTACAGCAGGCACTGCTGCCAAGGTGGCAGCTGAACACGAGCACCCTGAGCCGGTGCCGCCATCGCGTGATCTCACCTCCTGTCCCTGCCATGGTGTGCTGTGCCGCGTGCTGTGCCGCTGCCCGTGCTGTGCCGCGACTCCCCTGGCACGCATTCGGGAGATTTGCCTGGCATCGATAGCTGGGAACCCCTGTAACACCAGTGGTTGTAAAGGAGATGTTTAACAAATGTTCAGCTGTAGTAGCGAGGCTGCTGTAAAAGTCTCTTGGTTGCGTTTTAGGTCTGTCGCTCACCTGCTTTAAACTGCTATGACTTTTGGGGAGGTAGCTGCTGCCTGCAGAACAAGGGAGCTGAGAACTTTCCCAGCTCACTCACTGAACGGGGTCAGTGCTTTCCCTGCAAGGTGCAACCTGCAGCGTGCCGTGGCCTTTCGTGGAATCATAGAATGGTAAGGGTTGGAAGGGACCTTAAAGATCATCTGGTTCCAATCCCCCTGCCATGAGCAGGGACATCTCCCACCAGACCAGGTTGGTCAGAGCTCCATCCAACCTGGTCTTGAAGCCTGCCAGGGAGGGGGCAGCCACAGCTTCTCTCGGCAACCTGTGCCAGTGTTTCACCACCCTCATGGGGAAAAATTTCTTCCGAATATCTAATCTCAATCTTCCCTCTTTCAGTTTACAGCCATTCCCCCTTGTCCTAGTTGTCCCCCTTTCCTCTAGTTGTGAACGAGCTACTGCTATGGGAAGACCAGACTCGGCTGCTGAGGCTGCCCTTGATGGTCTCCAGTGGAGGAGAGTCCCTGTGGTGATGGGGGCGGTTTCCAGCAAGTGCCCTTGCTGGAAGGGTATGGTGGAGCTGGAGACCTGGCTGCCAGGGTCAGGTTAGGACCCTAAGATCAGTTTGTGAACAGTGCAGTGAACTCTGTGAAACGCTGAGCGCTTTAAAGAGATCCTCTTCTTGGTCGCTCTTGATGCCGACATGGGTCCCATCCCTTCTTCCAGGCAGGGGATATGCAGCGGGAGGAAGGAAAGAAGGAAACTTGGGTGTAGTTAGAAAATACAAGCAAGCAGAATAAGGCTGTGAGGTGCTGGAGTGTACAGGGGGAGACCAGCCCATCATTGCCACACTCCGCGTAGCGTCAACCCTGCCAGCCCCAAAGGGAGGGAGAACGGAGGCAGCCAGACTGCTCTGCTGCCCAGGCTCTCCGGGCTTGGCACAGGGTGAGCCACTCGGTTTCTAATGTCAGGGACTGCTGTTTGACTGAGCCCATGGAGGAAAGATTTGTGCAGGTTACTGGACTGTTTTGACCTTTTCTCTGCCTTATCAAAGGCCAGAGAAAACATTTTGTCATTTATTTTATGTGGGACCAGAGGGTGACTGGCCATATGTGTTCACGGCTTTGATATAAGCCGAAGTCCTAACTGAAACAGTGAATTAATTTTGACAGCTCGGGTACATATTGCTCTTCTCGTTCAATAGCCAGCTGAGTGACTTTTCTGTTTCCATCAGCTAGCCAGTGGCGAAGGGAGGCTCCGAGTTTGGGGAGCGCTGATGCCGTGCCCGAGCACACACCACTGGGGCGTGCCGCCTCCATCCCCATCCTGTGGCAGAGATGGCAAGACTTTGCGTGGATGTGTGGTCACATGGATGCAATCTGCAGAACACAATAAAATTGCATTGATAACTTGTAACTCAGAAAGTCTTGCTACTACGTTGTTGTTCTCAGTCTAGGGAAGAAAGCTTGCTTGTGAGCTTTGGGTGCCTTGGTGGTACCTCTCATGCACCACGTGCAGCCCTGTTCTCCCACCGTCAGAACTCAGTGGGTGCGAAAACATTCTTTACTATTTCTATTCCGCCATTTTGATCCTCAAATGAACAGTGCACAAAAATTTTCCATTTCCCCATGTGTTGCCCTTAACCTTCTGTGACTCTGCAGGCACCTAAAATACTCAGCGGATGGACTCGCTGCCTTGACTCAACCCCCGCTTCTTGTGGCCCTCTTGCAGGGAAGCATATTTCATTCCCTTCATTCCCACCTTCTCCCCAGTTATTCATTGTTACCAGTGAGCTGATTTTGTCAGTCCCAGCTGGTGCTAAAGTCTTTTGCATGACCAGTGAGCCTTGCTGTATCTAGCCATCCTTCCGTGTTTCTGGGGGTGGTCCCCGTACTTAGCTGGCATTTTTTTTCCTTTCTTCAGGAGTTTCCCCAACTGACTGTGTCACCTAGCTCTCCTCAAAATCCAAAGGCACATAGACTGAAAACAAGGAGCATCTCTTGAATTGACTGGCTGGCGTGTCCTTAATTTCCTAGGCTGGCCAGGAAATCTGATTGATCACATGAATCACAGAATCACAGAATGGTACGGGTTGGAAGGGACCATGGGCCAAGTGTTTTTCCCCTTTTATGGGATAGTGGTTGTAAACCTCTTGCAGTGTCACTTCAATTCCCTCATAAGATTGGATGATTTCTTGGCTGGTCACATGCAATGAGTTCCTGGGAGTGGTTTGTACTGGGATGTGCTGCGGATTTGGCTGACGGTGACTTGACGTGCCCGTCAGTGATGGAGATGCTTGCAGGCTGTAGCCGTCATTTCTGCCTGTGATGTGTGGTGCCGGGTTTGTTCTTGTGCTGCTTGTGTCTTTGGCTGCTTGTTTGTTGTGGTCACTCTGTTTTCATGTTCTGATTTTAGGTTATCGTGTAGCCATGGAGACCACCACTGTGCTCTGCCTCCCGTTGTCGTGGTTTCCTGCTAACCAGCGGTGGTTGTGGGAGGTAATACGTGGTGGTGTTTTTCGACTTGTTCCTTTGCGCTGGCTGCTTGATGTTTGCGTTGTAGCTACAGATTTCCGTGGTAAACCCTTTGAGCTCAGAAAAAAGAACGAACAAGCTTTCCCTTTCTAGTCATTTGTGAAACTCAAACATGATTTTGTTCAGCCCGACCACGAAAACTTGGAGATCAAACTGACTAAATTGAAAGTGTCCCACAACACAGAAATTCCCTTCTTCCTCCTTTCCACTCTTGTCTCTCCACAACTAGATGCCTCCTGCCAACTCCAAGCAAAAGGGAAATTTGCCTGCTGCTGAGAGCTGCTTGTGCTCCAGCTGAGTGGGGTGGGATGGTAATGATGGACCACCACCTGAGCAGAACTTGGTCTCCGGTAGTAGAAGACTTTAGGCCCTAAAAAGCAAATTCATGCCTTTGTCAGCATTACAGCTCCATAAATCCACAATTTTTATTGTAGAAGAACAAGGTCTGTGTCAGAGGAGAGGAGAAGAGGGGTTGGGGGGCAGATGTTTCTATCAAGTTTTTCCATGCGAAGAAGAACGTACTTTTTGAAAGGCTCCATTTTGATGGCTTGTCTACATGCTCCATTCCGCTCCTCTTGCTTCCCCCACCTCTCCAGGTCTCCCTTTACCTGTACGGATTAACACTGGAGGGCTTCGAGGTCTGAGGAACCCGGTGCTTTTCCCTAAAGATAAACCCCCTGGATAATCAGGGTGGGAAAACGTAGCTGCAGGGTACTTAAAAAGTAACGCTTGAAAGCTCCTTGTGAAAACTTTTCCCGAGTATTTTCTTTTTAACAGTTTGAAAGCCCCCGTCTTCCCTCCCCCCAAATATGATCAGCGACACCGAAGTTCAGACAGTTGTAATCAGCTCTAATAGGAGCAGAAAAGCCGAGTGCCACGCGTTATTATGCCTCAGCCCCTGTAGTGCCGGTATCCGGAACCTCACTCGCGCTGGGATAACAGTAAACAGATGTGAGGGCAGGAGTTGCAATACTGAGTTGCCCTTTAAAAGTCCAGCTTGCCCCATGGATTTTTACAGTTCTTGTTAAGGCCCCTTCTTACTGAGTGCTTTTTCTTTCTCTCTCGCTTTCCTTCTCCTTTTCTGCAAGGTTATTTTATTTTTTGCAGGATCAGCTCCCTTGGCTGATTCGCCATGCGGCTCCGTAAATAGTTGGATTGGCATCATTGAGGGGTGAGCGGGATTTGGGAGTGAGTGGCTGGTGATGGAGAAAGGAGGGGGAGTAGGATGGAACAAGCTGGGCTTACCACGGAGAGAAATATTTGTGGAACCGTGGCTTTTCCACAAGGAGCCAGAAGTCTATCGGAGAAGCGCAGAAATGCTGCGAGCCCCAGAGGAATGAAACTCTGCTCTCTGGGCCAGGTGCTGATATCATTGCTTCGGGAGTATTGTCTTTGGCTTTGACCTCGTGCGCATGTGCGGACCCGTGGCTTACCACGGCGAGCGGTCGCTCTGGAGCAGCAACAGGCACAGGGGTCCTGCTGAGGTCTGTAGGGTGACGCTGCTCTGAATATCTCTGACGTCAAGGCAGCGAACCCCGTTGGCTGCTTCGCTGGGGAGTTAGGTCTCAAAGTTATGGTAAATATCTACCTAAAGCGTCATGGAATCGGGACTTTACTCCCAAACCAAGTGTGTTGACTTTGAAGAGGAATAGCTGTTCTTGTCAGAGGTGGGATCAGTCCTGGGTCATCGACTACAACACGCATGCTTGGTCTGTTGGGTGCTTATGCCAGCAGAAGAAAGGAGGTAAAAAAGCAGTGCCAAGAGGGAGGAGCAAGGGGTAGAAGCACAGATTTAAGGCTGTTTTCGGCTGGCTGCAACGTAGCACCCCAGGGCTTTGGTTTCCCATAACATCTGATCTGGGGTCCCCGTAGGCAGCTGCCCTGCCCTTGCCCCCTACGCACTCCCTCTGCCTCCCTCGTGCTGTTGGCACTGGCACGGGGTGAGCTGCAGAAGTCAGCCGAGCCCGTGGACAACTAGCCCAGCAGCGAAGAAGAAAAACTTTGTTTGTGGGTCAGCTTACTGATCTGATTCATTCCGCGGCTTCATCGCTGCCAGATCTGACCCCAGAGAGGGCAAGGGGATGTGCGTGGAGCAGCGGGAAGGTGAGCTCTTCCCGGGCAAGGACGGGTTACGTGAGCGGGCTGCGAGCCAAGGAGGGTGAATCTGGGCTTTGCCAGTGACCGGCCCGGCCGTCAGCCTGCCAACGCTTGGTTTCTGGCAGCTTCAGTTCAACGCTGTCGTCAGCTCTGCCCGCTGCTTTGCAGGCATCCCAAAATGTTGTGATTTGTAGGTGTAGTATTTTTAACCATGAAAGCGGTGTCTTTAGACATGCCGTGACCGCAGAGTGGCTTTCAACAGAGGGGTGTGGAGAGAAAGAAAGGGTTTGGTTTGGTTCGTGAGCGCTGTGGAGGGGGGTTCTCCCTGGAGAAGGAGGACCAGGGTTCCTGTACCAGGGCTCGTTCTCCTGCTCGCTCGGCTGTGAGTCCGCAGGGAGAAGCCAGAGAGCTGGGGCTGCGTGTGTGGATGTGGGCAGTGACGCGCTGCTAGGGCATGTGCAGCATGCCCGCCAATGACCACAGCGCTTTGCTGAGCAGCTAGCAGAAGGTTTCTCACCCATTCTCGAGGGAGGATGCTGTGCTTCCAAAGAAGACTCCCAGCGGATATAACGATAATCATCCGGTTCTGTTCCAACCGTGGCTCTTCCTGTGGCTGTTTTGGTCTTCATTATCTCCCTGGGAAGAGGTTGTTCTCTTGAGCAACAATATCCCCCAACCAGTTTGGTTTCTGCAGTGTCCATATTTAGTGGGGCTGTTTCTGATTTAGGAGCAGCCTTTGCACGGGCGTGAAGATGTTCTGCGCCGTGCGAGCAATGTGAAATGGGCTTTGCCCCCTGGTCTGTAGCTGGAGAAAATGTGGGAGAGATTTCCTCGCTGCTAATAAGCATTGTGTTTGCCTTCCTTTTTGGGGGTGGGATACATTTGGGAAAGGCAAAAAAAAAAAAAAAGGCTTTCCAGTGGGACGTGAATGTTTCTGCCTGTGTTCCCGCATTGTTCCCAGCCCTCTGCCAGCGTCCAGCTGTATGACACAGGCCTCCAAAACGTAAGCGAGATTCCCCGGTGAATGACGCAGGCGATCGCAACTTGCCGCTTGCGTGGACGAGACGACAGCCGTCTGGCGGGTGGTGGAGCGCGTTTGCTGGTGGGGAAGAGGGTGCTGAGGGCAGCATGGCCTTAACCAGCAACAGGAGTTGGACCCTTCTGAGCACATTGGACCCAGACCCTTCTGTGGCCCTAAATGTGTTCGTAGAAAGGCTGTAACTTCTTGACAGCCCTCTGAGAAATGTTTGCTCCTCTACAGACAGGTAGTGGGGGTCATCACGGGCTGACCGGTAGCTTCTGCCCAAGAGAGAAGACCCGAGGAGCGCCGGGCTCCCGGGAGGTGGGAGCGGAGGACCGTCAGCAGCACAGTCTTTGCTGCTAACGCTTCCAGGGAGGGAATTTGAGGAAATGCTTGGAAAGGAACAAGTAGAGCTGGCAGCAAATGTGCATTTCATTTTATGAACATTTCATGGTGAAACTTAAAACTTCCACAAAATTTGGGGGACTGGATAGCTCAGGGGATTAGTAATGGGATACAGAGCCTTTCATCTCACCAGTGCCTTTTCAACTGCAGCTCAAGTCGATACCAGCAACTGAAAGTTGTTACCATCTGATGGCTTATGTGGAATGAGTGGATGGTCTCACTCCGCTTCCTGGCATTCAGGTATCGGCGGCTGACGCAGACAAACACCCCAGAAGGCCTGGCTGCGGGCCAGCCTCGGTGGCAGCCGCTGCCAACGGCTGGAGGAGTCTGAGAGTGAGAAACCCCGTCTGCTTCTCGAGGAGAGCTTTCTCAGGTGGTGTCCTGCCATGTGCAGCGCATGAGACGGCTGCAAGGTGGGAAAGCAGCGGGCCAGTTCAGAGCTGTGGTTTTATGTAGACATCTTCCATCTGTACCGAGCTCTGCAAGGAAGAAGGTTTCGGTGCAAGGACCTCCCCTTCGGGTGCTCGCCCCTCAGCAAAGCCGTAATGTGTGCGAGATTTATGTTTTGGAGGCAGAGCAAAGGCATTATGGCACAGGGCTTTCTGTTGAAAGCACTGTCACTGCTTTTCTCCCCCTCCCCAAAGTGGCTCTAAGTGGAACCTGGAACGCATTTCACAAGCGTTTGTTTATTAATGCATCTGTGCCGTGACTCCAGCGCGAGGCTGCACGATCATCCCCGCTGCAGGCTGAGGAAACGGAGGTTAGAGAGAAACTGAATGAAGGAGCAGAGATTCCGAGATAAAAAATTCAGGAGTTTGTGGGTGCTGATGCTGTACCAGGTCCAATAATGGATTAGACCAGCTGTGTTCTCCACTTCTCCCTCAGCTGGGATATCTGCCCTCGCTCTTTCCATCAGGGATCTCAAAACATCCCGTTAGCTGAAGCCTAAGAATAGTGTTGCTGGCAGGGTGTGTTCTTTCACCATTTTACGCTCTAGAGACCTTGTAGTTAGGACATAGTTTGGAACAAGGCAGCTCCTAACGAAGCTGTCGAAGTGTAGATTTTGCTGGTTCCGTTCAAAGTCGTGGTGAAGGGATAAAGAACCGGTCACAGAAAACGACCAAGCTGTGGGGCTGGATGTGGTCCCCGGGTGAGACTGCCTTGCCACAAGCAGTGATCCACGGAGGATGCGAATCTCCCCTCGATGGGGCGCGCAAGACTGAGCATCCCTCGGTACCCCCCCGTGTTTTGGGGATTTCTGACCCCGTTTGAGGATTTCTAACCCTGTGTCTAACGGAGGATCCCCGGGCCCTGCTCACAGGGAGTAGGTACAGTCTGGTGTAAACTGTCCCGTGCACGAATCTACGGACCGAAGTAGTGGTGGGGTGAGGCCCCGCGTGTTTTGCTGGCCTTTCCGCAATTACACAGAGCCAGGCACAAGCAGGCCATTAGTAAACAAATTATGTCAGCTCCCACTGGCGTTATTTTTAAGCACTTTGTATATATTACTTGTCTGTCTGTATCTCTGGACTGTTCTTTCTCCCCCTCCTACTGCCTCTCAATCACCCTTTTTTTCCCTTTTGGTTAAAACCAACATCTGTAGTTTTGTTCTTAACAAAAATAAAGCCATCCATCTCCTCTGGCCTGCCGCTCTGTCGTGGAAGCTCAGGAAAACTGGCTCGGTCAAGGTTTACAGTAGCTGTCGCAGCCCGCAGTGGGAAAGGCACTTATCTGCAGAGGAGGGTTAGCAGTTCTCGGGAACGCATCCTTCCCTGGGGCTGAGGGGGTGGCTATTGTTTATCCTCTGGCACACAATGAAATGATGGGAAAACGCGCTTGGATGCGCTGCAGTAGTAAGGTGGGTCAGGGCAGCGGTTAAAAATGGAACGGCGTCTTTGATCCCCGGCCAGAGCAGATGACTCCCAGGCTTTGGGTTTTAGGGTGGACGTCATGTTCTTGCTCTCCATCTCCACGTACGGATCGAAGAGTTCCCCTCCTGCCTAGCAAGCAGGACAAAGCCTCCAAGGCAGGCTTGGGGGAAGAGAGGGGTTGCAAGTCAGGTTGGAAGGAAGGAGGAGGGCTTTGGGAAGCCTGGCTGGCCCCCATCGCCGTGCCTGCCTCAGCAGGGCGTGCAAGCCCGAGCCTTCCCGACAGCCGGCCGAGGAGCCGGAGCCCACAGCTAGCTGCGGCGTGCGTCCCAGGATCTCCAAGCACCGCAGCGAGGAGCGCGCAGCTGAGCCCCTGGGCCATCGCCTTGGTGGGGGACGCGGGGGCCGGCTGCGGCCAAGCAGTGAGTCACACTGGCGGCTCGGGTTTGTGACAGTGTTTTTCCTGTTAATCTCCCCCACCATCTCCCCCAGAAAACACAATGGAAACTCCGTAATCCAGGAGATAGCCTGGGGCATACCACAACTCCGGAGGGCCCTCGCAGGAGGCTCCACGTCCTCCCCAGAGCTCCCAACAGCCAGACCAGGTAGTAAATAACCACACAAGTCCAAAAGATCGAAGGGGAGTGATAGAAGTATTACGTGCTTGCGCTTAGTGCTGCTCTATCCCGGATCTGGAGCGGGACGCTCAAAGGCGCTGGAGCGCTGACTCCTTGGAGCCAGAGTAGATCATCTGTTAAGTCTCTGGCACGACAGGCTTGCTTCAGAGTGAGCAAATTAAAGGTCGTCCCTCAAAGTCTGGTTAATGCCACATGCCAAAGTAGACAGAGAAAGAAACAGAGGGGTGATGGATGCTCAGATGTATAGATCAATCTGTGGCTCACGGCTTGTTTGCTTCGTACTTGGTTTTGTTTCTGTAGTCTAGGTATATTGTTTTTATTATTTATTGTGGTGGGGGGAGTAAGCCTGCGTGTTTGAATTCATTTGCTGTGCTATGTGGCTGATTTGGAACACGTCCTGTTGTGGGGTTTTTGTTATTTTTTTTTGCTAAGGAGCCCGGCAATCATTTGGCACAAAGTACAGGAAAACTGAAAAGAGAAAAGAAAATCAGACGAGATTTCATTTAACTGTTTACCTTTTCAGCACTTAGCCACCGCGTATGTTGGAGATGGCCAGGGGACCCTGCGTGGCCTCGAGTCAGCAGGTCTTTGGAGGAATTTGAGCACATGTCTAAGCTAAAGATGCCTTGCCAAAGGTGGGCAGGGTGAGGATGGCTTCGCCGAGGTGGTGGTGGCCCTGCCCCGGAGATGGAGCACAGCAGCTGTTCAGCAGCAGCGCGGGAGCCTCCACCAGCACCGCGCGGGGAGCCGGGGGGAGAGAGGATCCCTTACATTGCAAGTTAGCTTTAAACTTGCTTCAGTGTTTTAACAGGAATCGTTCATTCCGCTAGCGAGATGACTGAGGCGTCTGGGCGAAAAGGAAAAAAAACAGAGAAGTGCAGAGGAACATCTAAAGGGATGCAGGTGGGGGACTGAGACGCGAGGACTTCAGCAGCTCAGAGGCATCCTTCAGATGCTGAAGCAGGAATCTTGCTTTTCCCTGTTCATTGACTAAGAGATTCAGGGTTCTGGACTTGTTTGCTCCTTGCCTTAGTGTGTCTGTATCTCGGTGGCTGGCAGAAAGGGTCTCTAACGATACCGTGGGGCTCTGCTGCTGAGCTGAGCGGTGGCTGCCCTGTGAGGAGCCAGCTCCGCAGCAGCAGACGTGGGAAGTCCCAGGAGGAGGGAAGGCAGCGGTGAGGCAAGGAGGCAGGCGGTGCAAGTTCTCCATTCGGGGTCCCAGAAGCAGAGAGCTGCTTTTGTAGCCCGCTGAACGTGGGTTGGAAAGGTCCCAGTGCAGATGTTAATGTGGTAGTTGTCCCTTTGGCCGCACAGCTGAACCTGAGGCAAGAGACTCTGGAGCCCAACAGGTACAAGCTTATGGGCAGGAAACTTGTCTTTTCTGCAAAAGGCTTTACTAAAAAATAAGGACTCTCGAGGCACTGAGTGTGGAGTCATATGTTCCTGGACAGAAGACAAGGGTCACCCTTAAGCCTCAGATCCCCTCGGCAGTTCTCTAGTGAGCTCCTCTTGGTGTGATGCCCCGTGTCAGGGATTTCTCTCATCACATCTCTCTCTGCAACTTGAACTAACAGCTCGGGCTGTGCAGCCAAAAGCACGTCCTCTGAGAGCAGGGGATGCTTCTGGCCTGTTACATTTGCAAAAGTAGTTTAAATGCAACATAAAGGCCAGGAGACCCAACCCGCGTAGCCTGGAAGCTTCACATTCTAAATAGGTGGAGGCATCGTTAATTCAGCTGCTTTGCTTGCCCGTGGTATTAACTACAATTTTTTTCCTTGTTACGTGTAAAACCTGACACTTTGCTGTTTCTGACTTTTGATCTGTACCAAACTTTGAGACCCAGCCTGCTCCAAACAGATACGGTTTGGTTGAGTCGATACTTCAGTAGAAACTGGAGTTTGTGGAATTGTCCACCTTGGTGTGATTTCTTACTCTTAACTTGGACTTCAGGGATTTGTTCGTCGTTACCATCTGTTCAGGGAAGAGTTACTGCTGCTGGTTCCTACTTTATCTTTGGTGTTGCCATATTTCCAAGTTAGTGGAGGGGAAGGAAGTGCATGAATGCGTGGTTCTAACAATGCACAGCATTGCCCTTGCTCATGACTTTCAGGGTGTGTTACTGTCAGCATCAGCATGAATATTTGAATGATTCTCTCTGTCTGGCTGACTGTTGGAAATACCAAAATTCCTACGGATTTCATTGCTATCATACAAGCAAAACATCTCCGTGCAGGCTGGTATAAAGAGACGGAAAGTGGCCCTGCCCCACTCCAGACTGCTCGGATGGGAGCCGGCTTGGGCATGGACAGAGGGACTTGGGTCTTTGCACCTCTGTCTTTTTTTTCCGAGGTATATCAGTGTTTCAGTGGCAAAGTTTGGCACAGTACACGGTATCCCGGGTCTCTGAGCATGTTCTCGGTAAAACTAGTCCAGCCTTTCTTCCCTCTCTACCATGTTACAGGTTACACTGAAAAGAAAGAACAGATTTCAGCTATAATCAACATGTTTTCCAATACTGTCAGCCTCAACTAAATTTTCCAGCGGATGAAGTTGGCATGACTTCCTTGAGCTTTCATGTTTTGTTTGGATAACATCAAAAGGCTCTTGTTTCAATGGACCAGGATCTTGTCTTTTCAGCACTAGCATTTCACTTCATCTTGTTTTCTCTGTTACAGTAAATAAACTTTTTGGTGTTACAGTGAGCGAAGGGGTTGGTGACCCCACACGAGGTGTAGCAGACCGTGAATGGGAATGGATGGTGCCTGTACACCTCTACCAAAAGGGACTTGAAGACGACAGCTTCATGGAGTTGCTGGAAGTAGGGTAGCACTTCCCACCACGGTGGCCTACAGAAAGGCAGCATGGAGGAGGAGCTGGTTGCCCTTATGGTCTTCAGGATTCAGCACCAAACTGTAGCCGAGTTGTTTTCATCCATGAGATGGCTTTGGGTTTAGAAGAACAGAGGAGATGTGGTTTTCTTCCTAATGGGAAACTCTGGGCCTTTTTACTTTGTAGAAAATTTCAATATCTTGGCCGTTTTTCCGCCAAATGCAAGTTTTGTCACACTGGAAGTTGGGACAGATAAGGAGATGTCGCTTTCTGCCCGGATGCAGCACCAAAGAGCAGCTGGTGTTGAAAACCCTGACAAGCGTCACGGGAAAGTCGCCTTTGGCTACAGCAAATGGTGTTTGTTTGGATTTTAATCCGCAGAGACGCGTTTGAAACAAAGATACTTTCAAGGCTTTGAGGAGCATGGCTCCCCCAGCTTTGGGGCTGTTGAGTGTGTCCCGTGGGTAATGCTGATGTTCCCTTTTTTCATCCCAACGCTCTACTTCAAGGGATTTATTTTAAATGATACTGGTTTAAATTCCTGAAGTTTCCCTGGGTGGATAAAGAAAGATCCTTCTTGCATGTCCTTGATGGGGGGAAGAAAGGCAGACTAAGGTGTGAAGAACAGGTGAAGGGTCCTTACATTAAGGTGGGATGAGTTATCATTGCTCACTGCTTGGTATTCAGTCCCATTGGTGTTTCCAAACTGAAGCCCGGAGGATGATTTTCCCATTTATGAGGCTGAATTCCTTGTCTATGTTCCTAAATTCCTTGTGTGCGTTTGCTTCAAGGCTAACAGTGCTTCTGAGCAGGTACCACCAGTAAAACCATGGACCTGTGAAAGCACAGAGAGTTCTTTGGAGATGCTTTGTCTCCCTCGTAGGTGCCAGTGGGGAAGGGAAATGGGAACTCTGCTGCTTTCTTTCCTGGCTTTGGTTACAGTCTCTTCTCACGGCTGTGGGCCATTAAGCAGGGCATGCTGCCTTCCCTCGGTGCCTCTGTTAGATGGTTGGTTTTACTCAATCCAAAGATATATGGTTGCATTTTGAATGAAAACTGCACCTGAAACCAGTTTTATCGGTTTCCTGGAAGATGACAGGGAGAAAATATGTGAAAAATGTCTTTTCACCACTGTTGGGGTTTTTTTGTCCTTTGTCACCCATTGCATCAAGCTTCCTTATCATTTGACCATGAGAAAATATTTTCACCCAATAAAACAGAGGCCAAACCCTCATAGGTTCATTAAGGGGTGACTGGTGTGACCGGAGATACCTGATCTCGAGCGCGAGGGGAGCGTCGGCTCTGAGGCCCGTGCTTTAGTCTGGCATTTATTTGCTTGCTGATGAGGTTTGGGGGCAGGGAAAGAGAGACACTTTTCTCCGGCTTCAACCAGCTATGCTGGGGTGAAGCTCGCTTGTCACGGGCGAGCTCAGCTCTGCTTGCAGGTGAATGAGGGGAGCAGCCAGCACCTTGCTGAGCTGCTCCTGTCCCCCATCACTTGGGCAGGGTAGAGCGGCAAGGCTCCCCTCTCCTCGGCTGAGCTGGGGCTCGCGCTGTGGGCAACCGCGCAGAGGAAGAAGGGGGTGTTTGACAGCCCGTGACCGTCTTGCGCAGAAACCGAGCAAGAAACGTTCTCGCTTTCAGTGACTTCCCCACTAGGCAATATATTTTTCCCCATTTTTCCCGGTGGATGCAGCTTTCCTATCTGTGTAACAGCATGTTAGTTAGGTCACTTCACAGCTATGAGGCTGTTGTGTGGCTTCCCTCTCTTCTAGGAATTCTGCTGATGAATCATCGACACTTAAGGCCCTAGTCTGATGTCTTTGTTCACACTTAATACTAGTACTTGGCCGCAAAAGTAATCCCGTGGAATCCAGTGGGACTAACTGTGGAGTTATATACTATTAAATCTTTGGCCTTTTAACAGAGTAATGGGTTACAGCCAGATTTGTGAATAAAACTGAAATTCAGTCCTGGCTTTTGGAGGGGTTGGGAGCCGTACAGGGCAAAATTTTTCAGGATGAAACCTAGACCCATGTGAAAATTCCCTGCTAGCTGGCTTTGTTGTAAACCCTCAGATGTGATCCTTGGGGGAAAGGCGGTCGGCCCCACCTGGCCTCGCTTCTCAGAGCGACCGCTGGAGTGGGGCACAAATTGCATCCCATGCTGGGGCTTTTGTCAGGGTATTTTTTTTTTTAATTTGTTCATGACTGCTGTAATGAAGATGTTTCAGAGCATAATAAATAATTGTTTTTCCAGAGTTAAGCGCTTTTTAACCCTGGATGCGTCAGGGCGTGCTGTCTCATGCTGAGTACCGTGGGCTGTTGGGAGACGCAGCCGCGGGAGATGCGATCCCGCTTCCCGGGAAGGGACTTTGGATCTGATGGGTGATGCTGCTTATTTGTAGGAGAGCATTGCTCAGGTCTCCACTCAAATTCTAGGTGGGCTTGCTGGAGTTTTCTGAAGCTGAAGTGAAGTACAGCCTTCAATCTGGCTTCCTTGGTGGGTGGGTGTCTGAGTACCATTAACCTTGTTTTCCTGTACGAAAAAAAGATAAAATAAAAAATAGTTGTTTGAAAAAGCAGCAGTGTTACCATTGGTCTCAACAGTGCCTTGGTAATGTGGTGCTTGATGAACTTCAGATGTAACACTAATTGAGACTGGGAGTGCTGGATCAAGAGTTCTGGGGGGAGGAAACCCCCCCAGTTTAGACCTGGTAAAAGCAGGGATGCAGTTTGCGGTGGGCACTGGTTGTGTCCAGCTGATAGGCTTTTCTGCTTGTCAGTGGGCCAAAAAGCGTAGGAGGCAATTGAAGAAAACAAGCCCACCTTTGGGCTTGTTCTCTGCCGTCTGCAGCCCCGCTGTGGGATGGGGAACGGCAGCGCTCCCAGCCGCGTCGTCCCATCAAAGCAAGGCAGGATCCGCCAGTGCCTTTCTGCACAGAGCAGGCTGCAAGCGCCGTCAACGTTGGAAATGGAAAAAGGGATCCAGACCTGGTGAATCAGGACGTTCTTTGTGAAAAACAAAACTAGTAAACAGCTGAGGATCACAAACCTTCCTTCAGTGAACTCTTAGGAGTCAACCTCAGCCACGGGGCTGCAGCCTCAGTGATGGAGGGGACGGTGCCATTCCCCGTGCGGTGCCCTGGCGTGACGAAGTCCTGCTCAGCCGGGAGCAGAGAGCAGCTCCTCGAGCGCAGCTGGGCCCCGGACAGCCCTTTTCAATGTGCCCGAGACTCGAAACACCGACAAGCAGCGGAGACACTCCAGCACAGCTGTGTGAAATTGCACTGCAGGGGAGGAGGGTGGGGAAATGAAGAACAGCCGTACATCCTCCCTCGGACAGGCCTTGGTTTACACTGCTCCACCGAGGGTTTGTTTTCTGTTATACTAGATCGGATCGCGGCGACGGGGGCTGGACGTGAAAACATGACCCAGCACGGCAGCTCTGTGGCTCGTGGGGTTGCTGGTCCACTTGCCTGAGCTCCCGTGAGGACCCAACATGGAAGCCTTGAAGTCTCTCTCTTTCTTCAGGCTCTGCTTCTCTCTTTCCCCCTTCCCCTCCCAAGGTGCTTTTAATCCCTTCAGTTAATGTGAAATTAAGATAATGAGTCAAAGAGAAGAGAGCACTAGGAAAGGGGGTGGCAGGGGGAAAGGGGAAAAAGAAAAGAAAATAGAAAGAAGGGAGATTCTTCTGACAGATAATTAGGGAGATTGGTTTACCAGCCAGGGACTAATGCTGGCTTCCCAGCTCAAACAGTCCCTCGTGACTCATTTTGTGACTAATTTCTGTGGGGTTCCTTAAGCAGGTGCCCTCTGACAGGCAGTCAATAGAGGACTTGGGGCTGAGCACCAGCGCCTCTTTGGAGGGGTCAGACCGGGAGGTCAGAGAGCAAGGCCTGGGAGGTTGGCGGGTCAGGAGCCATCACGGTGACAGATGAACCTCAACGTGTTCCCTTCTCCCGGGCTCTCCCTTGCAGAGCAGCGGCGCTGGCGTCTCTCAAGACCTGGCCCCCTCTTTGCCGAGAGACGCTCCTGTCCGTCTCCCGCTCGCGCCTCTCAACTGCTCTTCATTAGCGGGAGGAGAGGGCTTGTTCGCAGCCCTGGATCCGATGGCGAGAGGGTGCTGTCTCCATACCTCTCAACTGGTCCTCATTAGGTGGAACAGGCCCCTTTTGTCCTGCATGAAGCCCCCTTTGTTTCTCCGCCGCGACGGGGCTGCGAGAGCTGAACCTGATACAAAACAATGCGGCATTATTTAGCCAGAGCCTGAAGTCAAGGAGAGAGCGGCATTTCGGGAAGCTCTTGCTGAGTGAGCGTGTGCATGTGCAAACACCCGCAGATTCTTGCTGTGCGTCTGTCCGTCCTCCCCGCTCTGAGCTTGGTGCCTCTGGCTGGTGTTTCTAGCTGGGGTTCACTCCATCCTCCACCAGCCGACGTTGCAGGACCCCTCCAAGAACGTATTTCGAAGGCGGCGTGGCTAAGAGGAACCCCTGCCTTCAATTTTATTTCCTGCTGGCTTTGGTTCTGTTTCTCTGCGTTCTGGGGGCACTCGGCGCTCCCCGCATTCCCCGAGCGGTTCACGCTGGGTCCCCTGCGCTGGCAGCATCTCCCTGCTTGGCGTGGGGCATCCGTGACCGTTCAGCTTTGCTTTCACCCCTCCCTGCTGCCAGCGGCTGAGGTTGCGTTGGCTGGAGCCTGGTTAGTCATTCTGTCTGAGATTTCTTTCCGATTGAGGATAATGATGGCAAAAAAAGAAATTAATTTCTTTTATAATTGGATTCCCGCTTTTCCCTGAAGAGCTGACTCTTCTTAAAAAGCAGCGTGTATCACCTCTGTGTTGGTGGCTGCGATGCTGCTGCAAAGTGGTGTCACCCTGGGAGTGCCTGGTAGGTTATAAATCAGCTGGCAGAATTAAATGCTTACAAGCCCGGAGTGCCAAGGTCGGGTCCCTGATCCCATTAGCCGCTTCTTTTGCCTGGAAACAGCTGGAGCAGAGCTAAGCCTCAACTGCAGAATGCCTCATTCAAGTAGAAGCTGCAGAGGCAAACTGAGAAGAAATGAACACAACTGGTGTGCTTTTGGGGCCCATTCAGTGCAAAAAATGGAGAGGACTGTGGTTAAACGGTGCCGAACCCCCGAGAAAGAAAACAAAGCCTGATGTTGGGGTTTTTTTTGGAACAACTGGGGAGCCAAAATGCTGCTTGCAATGAATAGCATTTGCAAAATTAAGGTAGTATTTAAGTTTGGGAAGGGAAAAAAAAAAAAGAAAAGAAATCCCAGTGTGGATCAAGCCACAGCAGAGCTTGGTAGAAACAGGAGTGAGGACAAGGAGCTCATTGTCCGTGCACCAGTGATCCAGAGAGAGGAACTTCTCTGTCCTATGCATGAGTCTGAATATCAAAGTCCTCTATAAATCCAGCCTGATTAGTGAGTTAATTGGAGTGGGGAAGCCAGGACAGCGGCATGGAGAAACAGGGCTGTGTGGGTTTCCTGGTGCACCTCTCCCAGAGAGATCCTCCTTCATTTGGGTGATGTTTCTGTGGCCTGCGGGACAAGCCTTTCCACCGACATCCCGCTGCCAAGACCGTTGCGTCATATTGGTCAAGGTTTATTTTGGTACAGCCGCGAGCGGTCTCACGTGTTGCACAACGGCCGAACCGACGTTTCAGCCGCTTCGGGAAGCCCTTGGCTGGCGACCTGGAGCCCTGGCATGGGATCGGACGGGCGCTGTGGGGAGCTGGAGCGGTGGCTGTAGCTCTGCAGCAACGGTCTGTTGGGCACTGGATGTTCCCGCCCTGTTGTACACTTTAATTCTGTGCAACCCATGCAGAGGAACTGGTCCGAGCCTCCCGTGTGACTCAGAAGGCAGTGACACACGCAGGGCTGGATGTCTCTGGCAAGCAGATGTTTCAGTGGGCAGCTAAGAATTTTGGGGAGGTGGGAGGGGCGGGGGGGGAAGCGTGTTTTTCCTGTAGAAATCTCCAGCATTTTTTGTAGAAGGGCTGGAAATTCTGCCCAAGGGCTTGAGCAAGGATTGTATCCCGTGATGTGGTCACAGGCTGGTGCCTGGCTTTCGTTGTGCACTCCCCCCATGCAGCCTTGCTGGGGAGTGGATGGGTTTGCGTGGCACCACCAAAGCAGGCTGTGGCAGATGCCCGGGGCTCGCCGCACCTGCAGCAGGGTGGTCGTCCCAAGAGGGTGGCAGGGCTCGGACTGGGTCCACGCGGCAAACTGGGAGCCGTTTGCTCCTGGAGGTTGGGTTTGCTTTGTGGCCAGGGTGGGTGGCCAGCACAGCCGAGATGGGGGTCCGGCACAGCGCCGGGCTTTGGGACCATTCCCTGTTTACGGCTCTTCCAACGTGCGAGTGCCGTAGCAGGGTGGGACTTTCAGTCTTCCAACTGAGGGGTTTGTGTTTTGTTTTGAACTGTAAATATAACACAATTGTGTTTATGTAATGCAGTGATGTCAGATGCTGCATATGGATTTTAAATAGAAGAAGGGTTAAATTTAGCCTTTTTTTTTCCTCCCATTGATTTTGCAGAGATAGACTTGTGTTTGAAAGGCTTCTCACCCTCGAATTTACTGGGTTCTGTACTGCATGATCTCATTGCTAGTATCTCACCCTTTCTCCACCCTTCCCTCCCGTTGTTTGCTATTCTGAACGAAGATGAGACATAAAAAGTTAAACAAACTTCTTAAAGGCAGGGAACGCATCATCCTATGTGTTTATGCAGTACTAAACACAACAAGATCATTATCTGGAGACACTGGAGACTGGATTCACATTGGATATAAATGAACAACGTTCCCATCAAGGACATGATTTACACCAGCGTAGGGTTTGGCGCCAGGGTGGATAAAGATGAGCAAGAAAAAAAATTCAGTTTTACAGACCTGTACTTTTAAACATGCGAGCACTTCTTGTTATCCTTCAATTAGAAAGTGGAAAAAATGATTGGAAAAAGAAAATGGATAGGCTGAAAGTAATCACAAGCGCAGATTTTCAAGTTATGAATATGTTTATATTTTTAAACCTGACTCTGGTCAGGTGGGCAAAGTGGTGGGCCCAACAGCTGGGCCTGAATTTCCCCACTTCCTAGAAGTCAGCACTCGGAATTTGCCTCCTAAAATGAGCTGAAACAGTATCTGGGATTCAGCTCCAACAGCCAGTGATGCAGAGGGTTAGATTGCGCTGGACATATGGGGGTTTAGGAGAAGCTTTTCCTCGGCTTCAGTCTCTGCTGAGGTTACGCTGAAGTTTCCGTTGCAATCCCCAGGTCCTGGGAGCTCTGCGGGAAGCTGTGGTCGCTTTATGCTTGGGGGCAACCCTCGGGTCAGCGAAGCCGATTGTCGCAAACAGCACTGCATGTTTTCAAGGCTTTCAACCAGCAGCATCCCCTCAAAACCACCTTGATAAAGTGGGTTTAGGTTTACAGACCAGGTCTCTGAGGAAGAAATTCATGATCTACCAAAGCCGTGCAGAAGTCAGCGCAGATTCCCGACTTGGGGCTGTTACTCTCCAGCTGCTTTCATGCTGCTGCTTCTGCTCTTTCCATCTGATGGATGCTGCTAGCCGCCTTCTAGGGCACCACAGCCACGCTTATAAGAAATTCCCTTCTTTTGTAGCATATAAAGAAATATCTTCCCTATTTAACAGGTGAGGAAAGTGTGGAGGTGCGGTTAAACCAGAGATACTTAGGAGGAAGAGGAGGGATGGCACGATCTCATGCCCATCCCTGTGTACACGGCCCAGAGCACGTCTCCAGTGTGCTGCTGATCAGGTCGGGCGAATGCAAAGGGGACAGCAGGGCATCGCGTCCCGTCAGCTGTGCTCGTAATTCTGTGCCTGTAGGGCGATGGAGCAACCTGGCCATGGGAGGCAGGAGCTCTGCTCCTCTTGAGCTTTCCTTGCTCTTCCGTAGCACTGTCCGAGGTGGCTTAGATGAAAACTGTTTGGCAGAAGATTAGAAAAATTCTCGTTTCTCAAGAGTTGAAAGACTGCCCTCATTTAAAAATATCTGTTTCTCAGCTCAGATAATTAATGTTTTTAGTGCTGAAAACATTAATAAAGACATGGGCAACTTCTTTAACTTACTGAATCTGATTTCCAGTGAGAATCAAGGCAAGGTGAAGTTTTTTGTTAAGCTGGTATTTCTGGGGAAAAAAAAAAAAAAAAAAAAAA